>OLQY01000073.1_pt1 | contig 122917 bp, 122 predicted proteins | sample 1672851 | NCBI WGS metagenome assembly OLQY01 (sample SAMEA3136730, study PRJEB25190) | human gut metagenome
GAAAGGGACTTATACCACAGAACAATTACTTCACACTTTAAAAGACATAAAATTTGCGGATATAGAAGAACAGGGCTTCATGCCGGTATATGAACGTCAAGAAATCACTGACGATCTCCATGAAACCTGCGGATTCAGAACTGACTATCAATTCATAACAAAACGGAAAATGAAAGGAATTCAGAAAAAAAGTAAGAGGAGATAAAACATTACTATATTTCGTGTATGCAGAAAAAAGTGCCACACCCCTTGCATTTACAGGGATTGTGACACTTTTTTAACTAATCAACTGTCAAAGATGAGATTATAACAGAATTATTTCCAAAAAGAAAGAGGATATTTCAAATTTAATCAACCTTTAATCATCTTCCTCAGTCGAAACAGTATATGTCTGTCTCTTTCTTGCCATCTCGTCACTTTCAAGATACTCGTCATATGTCGTAATCTTGTCGATCAGTTGTCCACCCGGAACGATTTCCATAATACGGTTTGCAGTCGTCTGTACGATCTGATGATCCCGAGACGTAAAAAGTAAAACTCCCGGGAATTTGATCAGTCCATTATTAAGAGCTGTGATCGATTCCATGTCAAGATGGTTTGTCGGCTCATCAAGAAGAAGAACGTTTGCTCCTGAAATCATCATCTTAGAAAGAAGGCAGCGTACTTTTTCTCCTCCTGAAAGAACTTTCAGCTTCTTCACACCGTCCTCGCCTGAGAAGAGCATTCTTCCGAGGAATCCGCGAACATATGTGACATCCTTTTCTTCGGAATACTGTGTCAGCCATTCTGTGATATTATAATCACTGTCAAATTCTCCGCCGAAATCTTTCGGGAAATATGCCTGAGAAGTTGTCACTCCCCATTTATAAGTTCCTTCGTCCGGTTCCATCTCTCCGATCAGAATCTTAAAAAGAACTGTCTTTGCGACTTCATTACTTCCGACAAAAGCGACTTTATCATCGTGACCGAGAGTAAAGCTGATATTGTCAAGCACTTTCACGCCGTCGATCGTTTTAGAAAGACCTTCTACCGTAAGCACTTCGTTTCCGATCTCACGATTCGGACGAAAATCAATATACGGGTATTTTCTGCTGGACGGTTTGATCTCGTCAAGCTGGATTTTCTCAAGGGCGCGCTTTCTCGATGTCGCCTGCTTTGATTTTGAGGCATTTGCGCTGAATCGGGAAATAAAGTCCTGAAGTTCTTTGATCTTCTCTTCTTTTTTCTTATTTGCTTCTTTCATCTGACGGATAAGAAGCTGACTTGATTCATACCAGAAATCATAATTTCCCGCATAAAGCTGTATTTTTCCATAATCAATATCTGCGATCTGCGTACATACTTTATTTAAGAAATAACGGTCATGAGACACAACGATCACCGTATTTTCAAAATTAATCAAAAACTCCTCAAGCCACGCAATCGCATCCAGATCAAGGTGGTTTGTCGGCTCGTCAAGAAGCAAAATATCCGGATTACCGAACAGCGCCTGTGCGAGAAGCACTTTCACCTTCTGCGGACCTGTCATATCTTTCATCATTTTATAATGAAGATCTGTCTCGATTCCAAGACCATTCAAAAGAGACGCCGCGTCTGATTCAGCTTCCCATCCGTTCATCGTAGCAAATTCACCTTCAAGTTCACTTGCCTTGATTCCGTCTTCATCCGTGAAATCTTCTTTTGCATAAATCGCTTCTTTTTCTTTCATAATCTCATACAGTCGGGCATTCCCCATGATCACCGTATCAAGAACCGGATATTCATCATATTTAAAATGATCCTGCTGTAAGAAAGAAAGACGCTCTCCCGGAGTGATCGCCACTTCACCGTTCGTCGGCTCAAGCTGACCTGATAAAATCTTCAAAAACGTAGATTTTCCGGCTCCGTTAGCGCCGATCAGACCATAACAGTTTCCCTCTGTGAACTTGATATTTACTTCTTCAAAAAGCGCTTTTTTTCCCACGCGCAGAGTTACATTATTTGCACTGATCATTACAATATCTCCTTTTTTGAAACTTCGTTTTACGGGATATGTGATGCTTAATACGCACCAACGCCTATATTAACATATAATCCATGAAAAAGGCAAGGACTTATAGGAAACATGTACGTTTCCCCAATCCCTGCCTTCTGTTTCCGAAAGCTCCTATAATTTTAAGCTGTTCTCTCAATGCCTGCTGTTCATATCGCTGTATACTTCACAAAACCTGGCGGCAACGGAAACCGGTTCGTTTCCCGCATAAAGATGAGAAGCATCTCCCAGCTTCAACCCCCGAAAACAAGCGATTCCCTTCTCTCGTTCTTCTGTCACTATTTCCGTCACCGACGTCGGAGCAAACGCAAAATACTGCCATGCCGAAAAAGGCGACATATTCCACAGATGCGACAACAACGCGCACGTAATCCCAAAATGGCAAAAAAACGTCACGGTCTCCGTGCATTCTCTCTCCACTCTATAACTGCTGCCTTCACGAACATATCCATGCTCTGCAAGAAATCTGTCAAACTCAAGAGTTACCCTGTCATATACTTCCACCGCATCTGAATTTTGGCATAGATCGGATTTTCTCCACGCATCCCTGTCCATACATTCTCCATGTTCCATCCAATACGACGGAACGATATCCCACACGATTCTCGGCACATACCGACCATTTTCTTTCTCCGCGGTAGGATAAGCCTTTTGAAGATGTACCGCCTGATTCAGATCGATCCTTGCCGGAAATTCTCTCAGCCATTCTACAGTCTGTGCGGTCTTTCCCACTTTATCCAGACAGTACTGCGCCGTGTCTTTCGCTCTTCCAAGGGGAGAAACATAACAGCTTCCGAGATTCAAGTCAGCCGCCCGTTCGGCAAGCAGTTTTGCCTCACGATGTCCTTTTTTCGTCAGCGTATCATTTATGTAATCCGGATCTCCATGTCTGATAAATAAAATCCTCACTGTCTATCTCCTGCCTTTCTTTTATGCAAAGCGTCCGTTTTAACCATCGTTTTGCAAGTCCGGTCCACATCCCCACTTCGTCTAATGCGCCATATATATGCGCCTGCTCTTCCTCTGTCCATTTATCAGGACGTTCTTTTAGTTTTTGTTCAAACCATTCTTCTGTGGCGACAGACATCCCATGTGCCCCTTCCGCAAATACATGATGCGCATAAGGTACGCCCGCCTTCCTGCATGCTTCGGCAAACAAATACCCGTTTTCCGCCGAAACGGTCTTATCTTCAAGAGTATGCCACAAAAAACACGGCGGCATCTCTTCTGTCACATGTTTTTCGACCGACAGATATTCCCGCTCTTCTTCATCAGAATCTTCTCCGAGCAAAGCTAAAAACGAATCTTCGTTTCTATACTTTCCCGAAGTGATTACCGGATAACCGAGTATCATCGCATCCGGTCTGCATGAAACTTCTTTAAGAAGAGAATTTTCTTCTTTTATATCCTGAAAATGAACTCCGAGACTTCCGCATAAGTGCCCGCCTGCCGAAAATCCGCATACAGCCACTTTCTCCGGATCGATCCGGCACTGTTTCGCATAATAACGTACGAGCCGCACCGTTCTGGCCAGATCTCTAAGCGGCTGAAGGTGCAAAGGCTCGCCTTCCGATGTCGGATTCACACTGTATGTAAGTACAAGCGCATTGTATCCGGCCCTATAAAATGTTCGTGCGACGATATCGCCTTCCGATGATGACACCTGACGATAGGCTCCGCCCGGCACAACGATCATTGCCGGACGGATCTGCCCGTCTTCATGCATATAACTTATCACATAAGGAATATCTCTTTCTTCACTTTCATACGAATATTCCTCTCTTTTCCAAATTGCCGTTCTCTTACCTATCATTTTTCCACCTCTTTTATACCGATCGGCAAAAACATTTTCAACAATATACCTTGCCGGCGCAAGGATGATTCTTATAACTTGACATCTGCCAAATACGGATTCTCCGCTTCGTAAAACTTCTCATTTTCAACTGCCTCTGCCAGCTTCATATCAATCGGCATACGGCCAAGCACCGGAACGTTCATCTCCCGAGCTGCTTCCTCTACATGACTTTCTCCGAACACTTTAATCTCTTTTCCACAGTCAGGGCATTTTACATAACTGTAGTTTTCTATGATCCCAAGTACCGGAATATTCATCTGTTCCGCCATATTCGCCGCTTTTTTCACGATCATCTGTACAAGATCCTGTGGAGATGTCACGATCACCACACCGTCTACCGGAAGCGACTGAAATACTGTCAAAGGAACGTCTCCTGTTCCCGGCGGCATATCTACAAACAGATAATCAATATCGCCCCACATAACATCTGTCCAAAACTGCTTCACAACTCCCGCAATAATCGGACCTCTCCAAATAACGGGCGCGGATTCGTCTTCCAGGAGAAGATTGACCGACATAATTCTTGTCTCATCTTTTGCAATACATGGAAGAATCCCTTCTTCCGTTCCTCTTGCTTTCTCATGTATTCCGTACATTTTCGGAATAGACGGACCTGTAATATCCGCATCTAAAATTCCGACTGTATATCCTTTTTCTCTCATCATTCTTGCGAGCGACGCCGTCACAAGCGATTTACCGACACCGCCCTTTCCGCTGACTACACCGATTACTTTTTTAATAGATGAATATTTGTTTTCCGGTTCACGGAAATCCTCTTTTTTGCTGCTGCATGAATCTGCATGTGCGCATCCTGCGCAAGATTCTTCTGTACATCCGTTTGTATTTTGCTGTTCTGGCATGATCTGCTACCTCTTTCTATAATTTACTCTTTTCTAAGTATAACACATTCGGGCAAAATCTTGTACTGATTTTGCCCGAATATCATTTCTCATTTATTCATATTCATTTAACGTCTGTTTACAACCGTTCCACTGTTATCTTGTCACATCGTTGAGCCATTTATAACTTCGATACCGTTTATATGTGATCGGTATTTTAATAATCTCATCACTCATAAGTATCACATAAACAACCGGCACACTTAGCTTAAATACAAATGCCGCAAGAAAACCGAACAATATCGAGCAGCACCACATCGTCGTCATATCGAGAATCAATCCGAATCTCGTATCGCCGCCCGAACGGAACACCCCCACGACAAGCGTTGTATTAATCGCCTGGCCGACAACAAAATAAGACATAACAAAAAACATGATCCTCAAATATTCTTTTGCCGTACCGCTCAAAGTCAGTGCCGCCGATGCCAAAGGCGAAACCGCAAGAATCACAGTTCCTCCCAATATTCCCATGATAATGCTCAATATAAGAAACCGTTTTGCATATGCTTTCGCATACTCTGTCTTTTTCTCTCCGATCGTCTTTCCAAGATAGATCGCCGCCGCGCTGGACAACCCAAACGATACAACTGTCGCAAGCTGTCTTGCCACCTGCGCCACTGAATTTGCCGCCACAGCCGCGCTTCCCATATGACCGAGTATCGCTGTGTTCGCCGCCGTTCCAAGTCCCCATAAAACTTCATTGACTACAACCGGAAGGGCATAACGCATAAAATCAGAAAATAGAATTTTATCCGTATGAAGCACATATTTGAACCTCAGCCTGATCTCCCTGTTAAATAAACGGGCATATATCGCAACAAGCACAACTTCCAGAATACGGGCGCAAAGAGTTCCAAGCGCCGCTCCTGCCACACCCATCTTCGGAAGTCCGAGCAGACCAAAAATGAAAATCGCATTCATTATGATATTGCATATAAGAGACAGAAGATAGACAACTGTTGCCACAACAACCCGTTCCACACTCCGCATAATATACAAATATGCCTGCGTAACTCCCATCATTATATAGGTAAACGCCACAATTCTCAGGTATTTAACTCCTTCCGAAACAACAACCGGATCGTTTGTAAATACCTGCATTAACAGTTCCGGTACCGCAAGAGCCGATACAGTAAAAAGCGCCGTCACACAGACCGCTGCTTTTACTGCCATTCCTAATATCTTTTCAATCGCATCCCGGTCGCCTTTTCCCCAATACTGAGCCGTGAGCACCGTCGCTCCGGAGGTCAGACCGAACAGGAACAATGTCATAATATACTGAATCTGTCCTGCCAAAGATGCGCCGGATAAAGCTTTTTCTCCAACAGCGCCTAACATAATGACGTCTGCCGCCGTCACGCCTACGTTGATCAGATTTTGAAGAGCCATAGGAACAACGAGCGCCAGCACCGTTTTGTAAAACTTTCTCCGGTCAATTTCTATATGATTTTCTCTCTTTAGCATGATATTTTCCGTAAACTACCTTTTACTTATTCTTTTGCTGCCCTGTAATGATTCTGCAGCTGTTTTTCGATCATTCTTTTCCGTTAAAGCAATACGTACACACTTTACACGGATCGATTCCGATCGATGCGATCAGATCATCCAGACGGTGGAAACGAAGAGTCGTAAAATTCTGGATCTTCCGAATCTCTTCTACCATCTTCGCATAACGGCAGCTGTCCGGATCGGCATATTCCGCAAGCACTTCTGCCGGACAGTTTTCTCCTTCTGCCTCTTGAATGATCCTGCGTGTGATCAGATCAAGATCTGATTTGGATCTTGAAAAATTCAAAAACTTACAACCGTACACAAGCGGCGGACACGCCGGACGTACGTGCACTTCTTTCGCTCCGCTCTTATAGAGAAATTCCGTCGTCTCCCGAAGCTGCGTTCCGCGCACGATAGAATCGTCGATCAAAAGCAGTTTCTTATCTTCGATCAGAGACTGCACCGGAATCAGCTTCATCTTTGCGATCAGATTTCTCTGACTCTGGCTTGTAGGCATAAATGACCTCGGCCACGTCGGCGTATATTTAATAAACGGTCTCGCATACGGTATTCCCGATTCATTAGAATATCCGATCGCATGTGCGATCCCAGAATCAGGAACTCCGGCTACAATATCAGGATGCACAGAATCTCCATCGCGCTTTGCAAGCATACTTCCACATTTATAACGCATTTCTTCTACATTGACGCCTTCGTAAGAGGAAGTCGGATAACCATAATAAACCCATAAAAAAGAACAAATCTTCATCTCTTTTCCCGGAGCTACCAACTGTTCCACGCTTTCCGGAGTAATCAGATCGATCTCTCCCGGCCCTAATTCTTTGTACGCTTCATAACCGAGATTAATATACGCTGAATTTTCAAAAGAAACACAGTACGCCTCTTCTTTCTTACCGACAACAACCGGAGTTCTTCCATATCTGTCACGCGCCGCATAAATTCCGTCTTTCGTCATAAGAAGCAGCGTAAGAGAGCCGTTTACAGTTTCCTGCGCATAACGGATTCCTTCCACAAGCGTTTCTTTCTTACAGATCAAAGATGCCACAAGCTCTGTCGCATTGATCTTACCTCCACTCATCTCCTGAAAATGGGAATGCCCTTCTTCAAACACTTTTTCTAAAAGTTCTTCTTCATTATTGATCTTTCCAACCGTAACGATCGCAAAACTTCCGTGATGCGACTGTATAAGAAGCGGCTGCGGCTCGTAATCAGAAATACATCCGATTCCAAGATTGCCTTTCATCTCATCTACATCCCTGTCAAATTTTGTACGAAAAGGAGCATTTTCTATATTATGGATCGCACGGCAGAACTCTCCGTTTCCATACGCAGCCATTCCGCCTCTTCTCGTTCCGAGGTGAGAATGATAGTCCACGCCGTAAAATAACTCCAATACACAGTCTTTTTTTGATGCAACTCCGAAAAATCCACCCATTTTCTATGTGCCTCCTGTAAATTTATCAAATTCATTCTGCTATTTATCTTTCACCTTATAAAGGATAAGGAGTTCCCGGCGATAAGTCAATACTTTCTTTCATATGCCTGCTATTATCGTTTATTATAGATATATATAAGCAGAAGTTCTATTCCTTTATTTTTGCCGCTTTGGCATCAAAATCATTCTCCCTGCAAACGATTCCCATTTTCTCCGTCTATACAATAAGAGGATGCCTTATTTTGACATCCTCTTACCTGTTAGTCTTCCAAGGCTTCTTTCATCTCTTTCATTTTTTCCATGAAGCCTTTCTTTTTCTTCTTCTCGACTTTCCCTGTTGTCTCATCATGTTCATGAAGTGTATTTCCCGTCAATTCATCAAATCTTCGCAGCGCTTCTTTCGCCTCCGAACTTAATCTTTCCGGAGTCTGGATCTCAAGCGTCACATAATGATCTCCTCTTGCCTGTGGATTACGAAGAGACGGAACTCCTTTTCCTTTAAGGCGCACTTTTGTATCTGTTTTCGTTCCCGGTTTTACATTATAAATCACATCTCCGTCTACCGTAGGAATACGAATATCTCCTCCGAGCGCCGCTACCGCAAATGAAATCGGATGCGTAGAGAAAATATGAATATCTTGTCGTTTTAACGACGGATGCGCCGAAACATTCACTTCTACAAGAAGATCTCCCCGTGGTCCGCCGTTTACTCCCGGTTCTCCCTTGTCTCTGATACGAACGCTCTGGCCGTTATCAATTCCTGCCGGGATAGACACTTTGATCTTCTTTCGGTTTGCAATGTATCCGCTTCCTGCGCATTTTGAACATTTTTCCTTAATCACTTTACCGGAGCCTCCGCAGTTAGGACATGTCTGCACATTTTGAACTGTTCCGAAAAAAGACTGGGATGTATAGACAACCTGCCCCCGGCCCCCGCATTTCGGGCATGTTTCGGGAGATGTTCCGGGTTTTGCCCCTGTTCCATTACATGTTTCACATGGATCTTTCAAAATAAGATCTAATTCTTTTTCACATCCGAAAACCGCTTCCTCAAATGTGATTCTTATACTTTTTCTGACATTTGCGCCTCGCATCGGTCCGTTACTTCTTCCGCCTCGTCTTCCGCCGCCGAACAGGTCGCCGAAAATATCGCCGAAAATATCACTGAAATCCGCACCGCTAAAGTCAAAGCCTCCGAAACCGCCTGCGCCGCCCGCGCCGCCATCGAATGCCGCGTGACCAAACTGATCATATTTCTGTCGTTTTTCAGGATCGCTTAAAACAGCATATGCTTCTGATGCCTCTTTAAATTTCTTTTCCGCCTCGGCATCCCCCGGGTTCATATCGGGATGGTACTTCTTTGCCAGTACACGGTATGCTTTTTTGATCGCCGCCTCATCAGCATCTTTCCCGATGCCGAGCACCTCGTAATAATCTCTCTTTGACTCTGCCATAATACGAATACTCTACCTTTCCTCAAGAAAATTCTACGAAACCGCTTTTTACACGATCCCGTAGAATTTTTATTTTACATTTTGCCTGATATTTCAAGCTTTTATCTCGTTTCCTCTGATATCTTAAACTTCTTTATAATCTCCGTCTACGACATCATCTCCGTTGAATCCTTCCGGAGCCGGTCCTGCATCCTGACCCGGATTCGTTCCTGCTGCACCTGCACCTGCCGCTGCGCCTGCCTGCTCATACATCTTTGTGAAAAGTTTCTGTGCGCTTTCCATCAGTTTTTCCTTCGCAGCTTTGATCTCAGCCACATCGGCTTCAGATGTATTTTCCGGAGTTGATTTTGCCAGCACGTCTTTTAACGCCTGCATATCGGCTTCTACAGCCGCTTTATCGTTGGCATCCAGTTTATCGCCGACTTCCTTGATTGCCTTTTCTGTCTGGAACACCATTGCATCAGCTTCATTTCTTGTATCGATCGCCTCTTTACGTTTCTTATCCTGAGCTTCAAACTCAGCAGCTTCTTTTACCGCTTTATCAATATCGGAATCTGACATATTAGAACCTGCTGTGATCGTGATATGCTGTTCTTTTCCTGTTCCGAGATCTTTTGCAGATACGTTGACGATACCGTTTGCATCAATATCGAAAGTAACTTCGATCTGCGGGATTCCACGCGGAGCCGGCGGGATTCCGTCAAGTCTGAACTGTCCGAGTGATTTATTATCTTTTGCGAACTGTCTTTCTCCCTGTACGACATTGATATCTACCGCTGTCTGGTTGTCTGCCGCTGTAGAGAATATCTGGCTTTTCTTTGTCGGGATCGTTGTATTTCTCTCGATCAATCTTGTGGCAACTCCGCCCATTGTTTCGATAGAAAGAGAAAGCGGTGTAACATCAAGAAGAAGGATATCTCCTGCTCCTGCGTCTCCTGCAAGTTTTCCTCCCTGAACAGAAGCTCCAAGAGCAACACATTCATCCGGATTCAAAGATTTGCTCGGTTCTTTTCCTGTCAGTCTCTTTACTTCTTCCTGTACTGCCGGAATACGTGTAGATCCGCCTACAAGCAATACCTGACCGAGATCTGCCGCTGTAAGTCCCGCATCGGAAAGAGCGCGTCTTACCGGCTCTGCCGTTCTGTCTACGAGATCTCTTGTCAGCTCATCGAATTTTGCTCTTGTCAGATTCATATCAAAGTGTTTCGGTCCTTCGGCAGTTGCTGTAATGAACGGAAGGTTGATATTTGTTGTTGTTGCGGAAGAAAGTTCTTTTTTCGCTTTCTCTGCCGCTTCTTTTAATCTCTGAAGAGCCATCTTATCCGTTGAAAGGTCAACGCCTTCTTTTGCCTTAAAATCTGCCAGCATATAATCTGTAATCTTCTGGTCAAAGTCATCACCGCCAAGACGGTTATCTCCTGCTGTTGAGAGAACTTCGATCACGCCGTCGCCGATCTCGATAATGGAAACGTCAAACGTACCGCCTCCAAGGTCGTATACCATGATTTTCTGCTCTTTCTCATTGTCCAGACCGTAAGCAAGAGCCGCTGCCGTAGGCTCGTTGATGATACGTTTTACATCAAGACCTGCGATCTTTCCTGCATCTTTTGTAGCCTGACGCTGCGCGTCGTTGAAGTATGCCGGAACTGTAATAACAGCTTCCGTTACTTTTTCTCCCAAATAACCTTCTGCATCCGCTTTCAATTTCTGAAGGATCATTGCGGAAATTTCCTGAGGAGAATATTTTTTCTCATCGATCGTCACTTTAAAATCGCTTCCCATCTCTCTTTTGATAGAAGAAATTGTTTTGTCTGCGTTTGTAACTGCCTGACGTTTTGCCGGCTCTCCTACGAGACGCTCTCCTGTCTTTGTAAACGCTACGACTGACGGCGTTGTTCTTGCGCCTTCTGTGTTTGCGATCACTGTCGGCTGTCCGCCTTCCATAACAGCTACGCAACTGTTTGTTGTACCAAGGTCAATACCGATTATTTTTCCCATGATTTTTTCCTCCTGCTTCTTATCGCTTTTTATTATTCTGAAATAAAGTTGCTTTTCTACTAATTTGCTACTTTTACCATACTGTGTCTTACGACGCTGTCATGATACATATAGCCTTTTTGAAATTCTTCCGTGATGATGTTTTCACCCGCTTCCTCATCTTCCACATGCATAACCGCATTATGGAAATCAGGATTAAATTCCTGACCTACCGCTTCGATCGGTTTTACACCGACCCCTTCCAAAGTCGTCATGATCTGTTTGTAGATTTTTTCCATTCCTTCTACAAAAGGATCTTCCTTACTTTCCTCCGGCACGGCTGCAAGACCGCGTTCAAAATTATCGATAACCGGAAGAATTTTTTCTATGATATCTTTCGCTCCGATTTCATACATTTGAGATTTTTCTCTCTCTGTACGCTTGCGGAAGTTATCAAACTCTGCCATTTGACGGGTGAGACGATCAGTCAATTCTTCAATCTTCTCGTCTTTTTTATCTTTTTTTTCTTTCTTTGCGAAAAACTTTTTCTTTTCTTTTGATTCTGTATCTTTTGTATCCTGAGACTCTTCCGTCTCTTTTGAAGCTTCCTCCTCAACAGATCCTTTCGTCTCTGCCGCCTCGTCCTGCTCATCTGCAGCCGCTTCGTCTTCCATCTTTGCCGCTTCTGCCTTTGCTTCCTCGACAGCTTCTTTTATCATATCTTCTTTGCTCATCTTGTCACCCACCGGCTTTCCACCTTTCTATCCTTTTGGATCTTTATTATAAATCGCATCCAACTCTCCCTGCAGAATTTTCAGCGTCTTCATGACATGTTCATAATCCATCCGTTTCGGTCCGATAATGCCGATCGTTCCTTTCATGCCTTCGCCAAGTTCATACGTCGCTGTCACGACACTGCAGTCCTTCATTGTTTTAACCGGAGTCTCATCTCCGATATAAACCTGTATTCCGTGACTATCCTCACTTGCCAGTGTCTCTGTCACAAGATCGGCGAGCTGCTGCTTCTCTTCAAATGCACTGATGATCTCCTGTGCGCTTTGCTTATCGCTCAACTCCGGATACTTAAAGATGTTCGTAGCTCCGCTTGTATAAATCTTCATATCTTCTTCTACATGGATCGTCTCTGCCACCGCATCCAATACATGAGCGACAACCTCACTGTGAATGCCTGCCTGCTCTTTCAGCCTTGCGATCAATCCAAGTGTGATCTGATCGATCGGAAGTCCGTTCAATGTAGTATTAAGAAGCATATTTAACTTCAGAAGATTCTCATTACTTAACATTTCCCCTACTTCGATGATCTTATTCTTGATTACATTACCGCCAAGTACGATAACCGCTACGATCTGTTCTGCATCAACTTGAGAAAGCTGAATAAATTTCAGCGTATTCCGATTGTTAATCGGAGACGATACCATCGTCGCATAATTCGTATTCGTCGCCAAAACTCTTGCTGCCTGCTGTAATACTTTCTCAACCTTATCGGTTTTCTCCAACATCGCGCTTTCTCTTTTTGCAATCTCTTGTTCTTTTTCTTCCATCAGCATATCAACATAAAGCCGATATCCTTTATCCGAAGGAATCCTTCCCGCCGACGTATGCGGCTGAAAAATATAACCGAGATCTTCAAGATCTGCCATCTCGTTCCTGATCGTCGCGGAACTTAAATTCAGATCTGTATATTTAGAAAGTGTCCGCGAGCCAACCGGTTCTCCGGTCTCAAGGTAATTCTGTATGATCGCTTTTAATATAGTAAGTTTCCTTTCACTTAACGACGTATCGACCGCCACAGCTTTTCCTCCTCTCTCGCTATTAGCACTCTTTTCTTTCGAGTGCTAACACCTTTCGTATATTAAGATAGCACTGCATTTTCCTTTTGTCAACAGTGTTTATTATTTTTTTATTTATTTCTGTACATCCGAAACGATGTCTTCTATCTGAATTTCCTATTATCCGAAAGAGGCAGAATAACAGCATCCGCTTTTTCAAAACAAAAACTCACTCATTACATAGTTGCTTATATCAACTCCCCGCTCTGTCAGGCGGATCTGCCCTTTTTCTTTTATCAAAAGACGTTCTTTTTCAAGTTTTCCGATCGTTTCTCCGTAAACCGTATCTATTTGCACCCCGAATGTTTCAAAAAAACTTTTTTCCGACACTCCATCTGTTTTCCGCAGTCCGAGAAACATGAATTCTTCCATTTGCTCTTGCACTGACAGTACACTTACTTCTTCTGCTTTTTCCCATACCTCTTTTTTACTCTCTTCTTTTTTGCCGTCCGGATCTACAGTCTTATTCAGTCTTATATAAACATCCATTTTATCTGTATTGCAGAATCGGTGTTCGGCAATCAGAGAGGACGCCCCCAGTCCCAGTCCGAGATATTCTCTTCGCTCCCAATACCCTAAATTATGCCTGCACTCATATCCCGGTTTTGCATAATTTGAAATCTCATATCTCTCATACCCGTATTCCTGAAGGATCTTCTCTGTTATTTCATAAATCGCCCGTTCTGTATCTTCATCGGGAAGCGGAAGTATCTGTCTGTCTTTTCTTATATTACCGTCTTTATCTGATACTTCCGGCATACTACTATCGCGGGACAACAGTTCTTTTTGGCATATCCGCTCCCTATCCTCCCCGTAAATCGTACCGAAAACAGTTCCTTCTTCTATAATTAAACTATATGCGGAAATATGTTCCGGCTGTAACTGCGCGACTGTGCGAAGCGTTGTTTCCCAGCTCTTTTTTGTCTGCCCGGGAATCGCCGAGATCAAATCGATATTAACGTTATGAAATCCTGCTTTTCTTACCATCTTCCATGTAGTGAGAAATTCATCATATGTATGGATACGTCCAAGCATTTTCAGTTCTCCGTCATCGACCGATTGAAGACCGATACTTAACCGGTTCACTCCGCATGTTTTCCACATGTTTATCTTTTCTTCCGACACAGTTCCGGGATTTACTTCCATCGTTATTTCCGCATTCTCCGCAATATCGAAACTTTCCCGCAAAGCACGAAAAATAGAGGCAGTGTATACTCCCTCTAATATAGAAGGAGTTCCACCGCCTAAAAAAATCGTTGTCACGCAATAATCCGAAAACTGTTCTTTTTTTCCTTTTATCTCCTCCGCAAGAGCTTCCACATAAGCAGAAACCTCCTCTTGCTTTGCAGAAAACGAAAGGAAATCACAATACGCACATTTCTTTACGCAAAAAGGAATATGCACATACAGTTCCAGTTCTTTTTTCATATTTTCCTTTACCTCTTTAAGATGTTTTAAACATCACTTTTTCACTTATACATCGACAACAAAAATCACTCGTCATCCAACTTCAGTACGCTCATAAATGCTTTCTGCGGTATCTCTACGCTGCCGACCTGACGCATTCTTTTCTTTCCCTCTTTCTGCTTTTCAAGCAGTTTTCTCTTACGTGAAATATCACCGCCATAACATTTTGCCAACACATCTTTTCTCATTGCCTTTACTGTTTCACGAGCGATGATCTTACTTCCGACTGCCGCCTGTATCGGAATCTCAAAAAGCTGTCTCGGAATTTCTTCTTTTAATTTCGCGCACATTTTTCTTCCGCGGTCATAAGCGCTTCCTGCAAATACAATAAACGACAATGCATCCACTTCTTCTTTATTAATAAGAATATCAAGCTTCACAAGTTCAGATTTCTGATATCCCATCATCTCATAATCAAATGACGCATATCCTCTTGATCTTGACTTCAATGCATCGAAAAAGTCATAGATGATTTCATTCAGCGGAAGATGATAATTCAATACGGCACGTTTTTCCTCGATATATTCCATTCCCTGATAAATGCCTCTGCGTTCCTGACAAAGATCCATGATCGCACCGATATATTCCGATGTAACCATGATCTCCGCTTTTACCATAGGTTCTTCCATATAATCAATCTCCGCCGGATCCGGCATATTCGTCGGATTTGTCAGATCGATCACTTCTCCGTTTGTTTTATGGATTTTGTAAATTACACTCGGCGCCGTTGTTACGAGATCCAAATTATATTCCCTCTCCAAACGTTCCTGGATAATCTCAAGGTGAAGAAGTCCGAGAAATCCGCAGCGGAATCCAAACCCAAGAGCGACCGATGTTTCCGCTTCAAATTGCAGCGCCGCATCGTTGAGCTGTAATTTTTCAAGAGCGTCTCGAAGATCCGGATACTTTGCTCCGTCTGCCGGATAAAGTCCGCAGTATACCATCGGATTTACTTTTTTATATCCCGGCAAAGGCGAGTCACACGGTCTTGACGCATCAGTCACTGTATCGCCCACCCGCGTCTCTTTTACATTCTTCAGGCTGGCAGTAATATATCCGACCATTCCGGCGCTCAACTCTTCACATGGTATAAATCTTCCCGCTCCGAAAGTTCCGACTTCCACAACATCTGCCTGAGCGCCTGTCGCCATCATAAGCATCGGAGTTCCTTTCTTCACCGTTCCTTCCTTTATCCTGCAAAATACAATGACCCCTTTGTAAGAATCATAGACGGAGTCAAAGATCAGCGCTTTTAACGGAGCCTTTGGATCTCCCTGAGGCGCAGGAACTTTTTTCACGATCTGCTCCAATACGTCATGGATATTTTGTCCTGTCTTAGCTGAAATAAGCGGGGCATCTTCCGCTTCAATACCGATCACATCCTCAATTTCTTCTTTCACCCTCTCCGGATCTGCACTCGGAAGATCGATCTTATTGATCACCGGGATCACATCAAGGTCATGATCCAACGCAAGATATACATTCGCCAATGTCTGTGCTTCTACTCCCTGAGCTGCGTCAACTACTAAAATCGCTCCGTCACACGCAGCCAGACTTCTTGAAACTTCGTAATTAAAGTCTACATGTCCCGGCGTATCGATCAGGTTAAACATATATTCCTCCCCGTCGTCTGCCTTATATACGGTACGAACCGTCTGTGCTTTAATCGTAATTCCGCGTTCTCTTTCAAGCTCCATGTTGTCAAGCACCTGAGACTGCATCTCTCTGCTCGTCAAGAGGCCTGTCTGTTCAATAATCCTGTCTGCTAACGTAGATTTTCCGTGATCGATATGCGCGATAATACAAAAATTTCTTATTTTACTCTGATCTATAACTGACAATTTCATTCCTCCATTATTTGCATATTTTATATGATTTCTGTATTTGATTTTGTGATAAACTTCACTGCTTTCCCGAATTCTTCACAATAAAAAGTTCCACAGCCAAAGTATCTGTCATAAGTCCGGTCTTAACATTTTGCTCTAACTGCGCCCCTTCTTCCATAACAGTTCTCAGCTCTCCGAGTTCATATCGTTTCGCCGCATCCATATACCTTCCCGCAGCAAACGGATGGATCCCTGCCTTTGAAGCGATTTCCTTCTTCCCGTATCCATTCGCCATCAGACCTTTGACATGAAATAAAAGGCGGTATTCTCTCGTCATCAAAAACAGAATACGCATCGGCGGTTCTTTCAGGGCAAGCAGCTCATAATAAAGATCCAACGCCCTCTTCTGGTCTTTTCCTGCAACCGCATTGACCATCTCAAATATATGGTTCGTAATCTGAGTGACACAGATCTGATCAATATCGTCTCTTGTAATCCGATCTCTTCCGATCGTATAACAAAACAGTTTTTCCAGTTCTTGTGTGATATTCTCCATATCCGTGCCGACCTTATTCAGAAAATATGCCGCATCTGCGCCTTCCATCTGCTTTTTTTCTTTCTTTACAAGACCAAGCACCCAGCGCCGCAGCGTATTTTCATCCTGAACCGTCAACTCGACAATATGACCTTTTGCCTTTACCGCTTTATACAGCCTGTTTCGCTTATCTACCTCTTTTTCTATAAATAAAAAATAAGTAGTAGGCGGGATGTCCGTAATATAATCTGCCAGATCTGTTCCTGCATTTTTAAAAAAGCCTGTATCTTCAAACACAATAAGACGGCGCGATGCAAAAAACGGCAATGTCTCCGCCAGATCGATTACCTCTTTTATATCTATGTTCTTTCCTTCATAGACGGCATAATTCATCGTATCGCCTTCCGGAATCATCGCTCTGACAAGCCGTTCCCTATACTGTCGCTTCAAATATGACTCTTCTCCGTACAGAAGATAAATCTGTTTAAATTGTCCCGTTTTCAAATCTTCATTTAAGCTTTTCATAACTCTTGTATTATAAAGGAAAAACAATCATTTTGACAAGAGAAAACTCTCAATACTAATCTGTATTCCGTCAGACTTTATTGTGACAGCCCCGTCTGTCTGAGTATTATATGTTTTCACTTTTCTCTTTTTCAACCTATTTAACGTCTCTTCATGCGGATGTCCGTACCGATTATCAATTCCTGCCGAGATGATAGCCGCTCTTGGATCTGTCTTCTCAAGAAATGCAGCTGTACCCGAGTTTTTCGATCCATGATGGGCACATTTTAAAATTTCATATTTTCTCAAAACATCGCTTTTAACAAGAAGTTCCTCTCCCGCACCTTCCACATCCCCGGTAAAAAGCATATCGAAATTCCCATAAGAAAACTCAAGCACAAGAGACGCCTCATTTCCCGCCTTTGGTTTTGTCAGCCCCTGCGGTATGTCCGTAAGCGGGCCGATACATCTCAACCGCATCACTTCTTTTGAATCGTTTTTTTCTGTCTGCCTTTCTCCTCTTCCATATATATTTGCTCCTGTTTTCACAGAAACGACACGCGTTCCGTTTTCTACCGCTATGCGCGCCAGATCTGCCAACTTTTCATCATGATATTCTTCGGGAGGAAGCACAAGCGTGTCAATACGAACTCCCAGCTTCTGCCCTTCCAGAAGTTCTCTTATTTCACTGATATGATCCTCATCTCCGTGAGTCACAAATACATAATCAAGGCATCCGATGCCCTCCGACAACAAATACGGTTCGATCCGTTGAGCGCCTGCCTGTTTTACATCACTGCTGCCCCCGTCTATCAAATAGTTTTTCCCTTTTCCCGAAAGAACAATGCCATCACCTTGCCCCACATCCAGCACTGTTATTTTTATTCCTTCAATATCCCGGTTTTTTGCTCCGCATAAAACAATCAAAAACGCCGCCGAAACAAAAAGCATATACCCCCATATTTTCTTTGGAAAACGCCGATACATTCCATATAACGCGAACAATATCACATAATAAGCGACAAGTAATTGTACGCTCGGTTTTCCTGCCGTTATCCGCCCGAACGGAAGCATAACTGCCGCAGAGCACAATCGATCATACGCCCAAAGTATCACGCCGGAACTTTTCAGCAAAATAATACCGATCGGTTTTACAAGCAGGATCATCACAGAACCCGACAGCCCCGTTCCCATAATAACCGGGAGAGCCGGGATCACAAACAAATTTAAAAAAACCGAGTACGGCGGGATTTCAAAATAAAAGTACAGCATAGGACCAAGCAAAAACAGATTCACTGCCAAACTTGCGCTCACCGCTTTCCCCATATGCGTCCATATATTCTTTTTCTCCGTACCACACCCGAACAAACATTCAAACAAAGGCGTCAGCATACAAATTCCGCAAAGTGATCCAAAAGAAAACAAAAATCCTGCATCTGACAGACAGAGAGGATCTTTTGCACTAAGCAGCGCCGCTGCCACAGCAAGACTTGTGGGAAGGTCATAATCTCTTCCTGTCACTTCAGCGCCCATCCGAACGGAAAACATAATAAGCGCTCTTAAAGCTGAAATACTCGCTCCGGTCATTACTGTATAAAAAAGCAAAACAATCGTTCCGACAGCTCCTGACACCGGAAATCCCACTCCTCTTTTTCTCAGAAATCCATAAAGACCGCTTCCGATAAAGGACATATGAAGCCCCGTCTGGGGTTTTCCCCTGTCATTTATAGATGGCGTAACTTCTTATTAAAAGGGATACCTAGCCCTCACGGCTTAGGGGGACTATCCCCTATGGGATATGCTCCCAGGGATAGCTTGAAAATCACATAGTTTTCAGATTTGTATAATTTCGCAGAATTGTTTTTATACACATTGTTATACTTCACATTTAAAGCTACTTAGACAAAGCGACCTCTACCAAATCATTTTCTTTCACTTCAAACACTTTTAGTGATTCAGGTGGCACTGAATTTCCAGCAAGCAATGACCCATATTCTTCTGCATTATAAAAATAGATGGATATAAATCTTCTCAAAAAAGTGATATTATCATATACTTTTTTCGGTATGGTTTCTTCCATATAATCAGTGAAATCAAAGCCGCAAGAATATAGAAGGCTTTCATAATCTCGATAAGCATCTCTATAATTTATTGGAGCAAAAGTTTCCATTTCCGACCAACGACTAGCATACTCTATAACATAACAATTCTTCTTTTTTGCCATCCAATCATAGCATAAATTGTATGTAGGAGAATACTGCCCATTTACTGCTGAACGCACATCATCCAACGTATTCAATATTTCTGGACACCTATCAATGGTCGAATACCTTTTCATCTCATCTAGTGTTGCATGAATAAAACACTCCACAGTTGCATCATAATAATATAGTTTGATCGCAAGATACGTGATTTTTTTAAAGCTTTCACACCTTGAATATCCTGTACAAATATGTTCTCTGCCATTGTAGCATTCTGGACAGACTTCATGATCACTCAATATCGGATATTTTTTCCCTTTAATTTCTATTTTATGCTCATCAACATCCACTTTAATTTTGTGATCTAACAAAAATTGAGATAAAGGGGTATTCTCTTGAAGCATGGTTCTTAGATCAAGAATCCCTTTGTCCATAAAGGAATGGATTTCATCTTCTGTAGATGTTGTCATATGACGGCACACTATTTGTAATTGACTGCTATCATATTCATTTAATTTTAAATCAAACTTTCTCACCAATGTTTCTGGTGTTAATGTATCAGGATTTACCCTGATAAAATAGTCCTCAACCGTTTCCTTGTCTAACTTAAAGTATTCACAGAATTTTTCTACAAGTTCTGTTGAACTATCGTTAAAGAAATCAAAAGTTATCATAATGTTCTCCCATAATTTTTAAATGTATTTGAGCTTAAGCTGTTTTTCTTTTATACTTCTATGCTCATATAGTTTCAACTAATTCAAATCACTTTTATTATATCAAAAAATGGTGCAACCATCCAATTACAGTCACACCATTCTACAGTCACATTACTGTTTATTTTCTCTTTCTGTAAAAAGCACTCCATAGTCAAACATCTTCATACTTTGATGTCTGCCTATGCTCATGAGGTTCGATATGATAATCTCCACATCTTCATCTTCTGTGCCTGGCTTTCCAAGTCTTCTGCATACCCTCTCATAGGCTTCCAACATCTGTGAATATAATTTTTCACAGTATTCCCCTTCTGCAAATTCGTCTTTTACCAGGCTGCTTTCTGCAACCGGATATTCCTCAAGATTGTAGATTCCATTCATCAGATCGTAGATTTTTGTTTTGAACTCCTCATCTTTTACACTCATTCTGTATCCTCACTGCTTTCTTCTGCCGTGGAAAGCGCATAGAAAAAGGGGAAACAATCAATCAGATACAATTGAACTGCTTCCCCTATTTCTTCAAAGATCTCACGAAGTTCATTAAAATTCTCCGCTCATCAGCATTTAGGTTATCCCATGTTTCCAATATCTCTTCCTGCTCATCTGTCAGATCTGGTCTCATGCCGTCCCCGGCAAAAAACTGTGCTAGTGAAATTCCGAATGCATCACAGATTCTTTCCAAAGTCGGTATCGTTGGAATGCTCTCTTTCTTGATTATATTCCCTAAAGCGGTCTGTGACATATCAGTGAGCTGTGCGAGTCGGTACTTGGAAACCTTATGCTTGCTGCATAATTCTTTTACCCTTTTCGGGATATAGTCCTCTGTACGCAAGTAAATTACACCTCTCTTCTGCTCTGCGATACATTTATTTTAACCGCAAACCAGAATAAATATTAGAACCATATTTCTTTAGTAATTTACTCCATTGTACTTTACTATAAGGGTAAAAAAATATGAACAGCAGCACACCGCAGTTCAATATGTATTTCTTATAATTCCTTGTTTTTCCTTGTTTCTTTCACTTCCATATTATCAGTTCCATCATCAGCATAGCATCTTTTATACTGCCCATCAATCAAAATCGTTCGACAAATGTCTACATATATTGACACCTTATTATCCGGCAATACTCCACTCTACTTTATTAAATTACATAACCTTTTATCACTCGTTGACGGATAATCTATTTGCGTAAGAAAAAGAAACAGGAGGTAACATTATGAATGAATCACTTGCATCTGTAAATCATAAACAGATAGGATACCGCATTAAGGAAGTCAGGGAACAGAACAATTTTTCACAGGCACAGCTTGCAGAGGAAACGGAACTCTCCATCTCCTACATAAGCCATATTGAGAATGCCAAACGCAAAGCAAGTCTTGAGTCTATCATTAGAATTGTAAACGCCCTTGGAATAACAGTCGATGAGCTGCTCGCCGGAGTCCAGCTTCATAATCCGACCGCCTATCAGACTGACCTTGATCTGTTGATGGCTGAATGCACCGAAAATGAAAAGCGCTTCATTTATGAAATGGTAAAAGCAAGTATCGACAGCATGCGTAAAAACGGATGGCATATCTCGGATGACGAAGCCTAGATGCTGCGGCACACTATTTTCACATATAAAATTTCGCTTTGAAATAGACTATACGGATATGCCTGTCCGTATGGTCTATTTTATTTTCTTATGAAAATTTTATAATAAACCACATCATAAGAAAAAGGTGGTAAGACATGAGAGAAAATGAACAGAAATCCGGCTCCATTGCGGACAAGAAAAATAAGATCAGGGAACGATATAAAGGGGTCAGCATTGATGAGCTTGATGTAATTCCGGCACTTCCACAGGAAGATATATTCGCTGTTGAAAACGAACAGCGGGTAGCCGTCTATGCAAGGGTATCCACTGACGATCCAAGACAGACATCTTCTTATGAGTTACAGAAAAACCATTACCACGATGTCATCAGCAAAAGTCCAAACTGGAAACTTGTACAGATCTATGCGGATGAAGGCATATCCGGTACTTCCCTGCAGCACCGTGATCAGTTCAAGCAGATGATTGAAGACTGCAAAAAAGGAGAAATCGATCTTATCGTTACTAAGAGCGTGTCCCGTTTCGCCAGGAATGTTGTAGACTGCATTGGATATATCCGTGAACTGCTGGCTCTCCCACATCCGGTCGGTGTCTTTTTCGAGACAGAGCGATTGAATACCTTTGATCCGAAAAGCGAAATGGTCCTCTCCTTCATGGCCACCCTTGCACAGGAGGAAAGCCATACCAAGAGTGAAATCATGAATGCTTCCATTGAGATGCGATTCCGAAGGGGAATATTCCTCACTCCCACTCTTCTCGGCTACGACCACGATGAAGACGGGAATCTTGTAATAAATGAAGGGGAAGCAAAAATCGTGCGTCTGATATTTATGATGTACTTAAACGGCTGCACCTGTCAGGAAATCGCTGATACCCTGACGGAACTGGGTTGTGAGACTAAAAAAGGAAATACTGTATGGTCTCCTGGTTCAATCCTTCAGATATTGCAGAACGAACGACACTGCGGTGATGTTCTTGCCCGAAAGACTTATACTCCGAATTACCTGAATCACAAATCAAAAAAGAACATGCAGAACCGTCCACAATATAGAAAGCGCAATCACCATGAAGCAATTGTATCCCGTGACGATTTCATTGCTGTACAGCGGCTCATCAGCAATGCTAAGTATGGAAACAAAGGAATACTGCCGGAATTAAAGGTCCTGCCAGATGGAGTTTTGAAAGGCTTTGTATCTATCAACCCACGATGGGCAGGCTTTAAAGAGGATGATTATATCAATGCTTCCCTAAGTGTATATAGTGGTACGGAGCAGTTTCTTCCTCCCTCATCACCCGTGAAAGTACAGTCTGGAGACTTCGACCTGCGCGGTTATGAAATTGCACGCTCACAGTTTTTTGACAGCACTGACCGTATTACCGTGACATTCAGCCTAAATGATATCAAGTTTTCAACCACTGCTGTCAGAAAACTGGACAGTACACTGATAGAACTTCTGATCCACCCAAATAAACATCTCTTTGCCGTAAGGGCAGTCCCACAGACGCACCGAAATGCCATGCAGTGGTCAAAAAAGCGAGAGAATGTTTCTATCCCAAGGGCAATCAGCGGTACGGCTTTTATGCCTACTATCTATGCACTTCTCGGTTGGAACGCAGACTGCAGATACCGCATAACAGGAATAAAGCGTGGAAACGGATCCGATGCTGTCCTTATCTTTAATCTGGAAGAGACTGAAATTTTTATTCCAAATGATGTGATCGATGAACAGCAGATACCAGATGTGCCAACGGACGTAAAACCATTTACCGATACTCTCAAAAAAAATGTCCGTGCCTATCCACCTGACTGGGCTGACACTTTCGGCAGCAACTACTACTGCCATGCACAGGCACAAGAATTTGCCAGATTCAATGAGCAGAACACCATTTCCAACGAAGCAGTTGCATACAAAGATTCAGACATACAGGTGACCAGTCCTGATGAAGTAGAAAAAAGCATAGAACAACTCATGTCTGACATGAAGGAGAACCGTAATGAATGAACAACCAAACAATGAAACCTTAATCCAGTCCTCTTCAAGGGACTTACAAATCATCGAGGACGATGCCTTCAGCTATGAAGGTTATCAGGTAGTGCGTGGAGAATTCTTCGCCCACACCTATGAACCGTCCTTTACTTTTAATGCCAACAAAGTGTCTGTAAATACTGCATGTATCAAAAAGCTGCCTAAGACAGATTTTGTACAGATTCTTGTGAACCCGGATGAAAAGAAACTTGCTGTCCGCCCATGCCAGGAAGATGAAAAAGACTCATTCCGATGGTGTTCTACTACAAAGAAGCGTTCCCCAAGGCAGATCACATGCCGGATCTTTTTTGCCAAGGTCATAACCCTGATGGGATGGAATTCCAGTTACCGTTATAAACTACTCGGCAAACTGATACGGTCTGATAATGAACTCTTATTCGTCTTTGACCTTACCACGCCCGAAATATATGTGCGTACAGCAAAAGACGATGGAAAGATAAAGACATCCCGGACGCCTACATATCCAGCGGAATGGCAGAACCAGTTCGGTGTGCCGGTTGAGGAACACCAGAGCAACTTACAGATCAATATGTTTGACGGCTATGCAGTCTTTGGAATTTCCGAAAACAGACCGTCAGAAGAACCTGAAAATCCAACCAAACCACAAAAGGAGGAAACACACTATGAGCAATCATCCCTCTTCGCAGCCAATCCTATGCATTGATTTAAAGAAAAACCGCATCCGAATACATAAGCTTACCCTTCATATGCTCGGTGATCCGGAATATATCCAGCTTCTGGTAAATCCCGACTCCCATATGATTGCCGTCAAAAAAAGCGTCCGTCAGGATTACCTTGCCCACCATGTCAGGTCATGTTATTCCGATATCCGAAACAGTTACGAATTATACAGCCGTGAACTGCTCCAGACATTAAGGCAGACCAATACGGAACTTTCCAATAACAGATCCTACCGTATCTATGGTGCAATAAATAAAAACGAAGGGCTGGCGAGCTTTTCCATGCAGGAATGTATCCTCGTGGATGAGCCTGTCAGAATGGGAAAAACAGTATGAGCGACAGTCAGACACCACAATTTGAAACCGATGCTGAATTTCTGCAGCTTATCCAGCCAAGGGATGAAAAATATGTAGAAGAACTCGAAGAAGATATCTTTGACCACGGCTGCCACGAAGCCATATGTGTCTGGGGAAGCATCCTCATAGACGGACATCTCCGATATTCCATCTGCCGTAAATGGGATATACGCTTCAATATACGCCGTCTCTTCTTCCAGAGCCGTGACGAAGCAGAAGCTTACATATGTACGGAGCAGCTTAAACGGAATGACCTTACAAGCGAATACAAAAAATATCTTATCGGCAGACGCTTCCGGGCAGACATGAATATTGCCAGTGCTGATTTTCTGAAAAATCATCCTGAGAAACAGCTCAACGCAGACGGACAGATATCCCAGAAGTATGTACAGAAAACGGAGATTGCAACCATTATCGGGAAAGAATATAACTTCGGCTTTTCCACTGTTACAAAATACGATGTATACGCAAGAGCACTCGATGAGCTCCGCATCAAAGGACCGGAAATAACATCCAGAATATTAAACGGCAGTCTCCGTGTATCCCATGAAAATGTCATAGAGCTGTCAAGACTTCCCATCGAAGATATCAATGGACTTAAAAGACTGCTCGACAGCGGTTCGATCGACCGCATCGGCTACTCGCAGTTACGACATGAACTGCGATGGCAGCGGCTTCCTACAGGAAAACCGGATTCCCGAAGGCGCAGACGTGAAAGGGAAAGTGCCGAGGCTGGCATCAAACAGATGCCCGTCATTGACCCAGATGCAGAACTGGCAAGCCTTAAATTCACCATTCCTTCATGGTCCAAAACCATATCAAGGACAATGGAACTTACGGATTTTTCTTCCACATCCGCTTCTGCCCGGCAAGAAGTCAGGACACAGATCATAAACCTTACACGAAAAATAAACAGACTGCTGACGCAGTTGGAGGAGGATTTAAATGACAGATGACCAAGCAATATCGGAACAAACTGATCTCATGCAGTATGTTCCCAAAGTACACTTTGAGCAGATTCCTATCAGGAATCTTGTATCCAACCAGGAATATCAAAGAAATCTTTCACAGAATCATGTCCAGCGTGCCGCTGCGAACTTCGATCTGTACCAGATAAATCCCGTAAAAGTCAGCCGCCGTAACGGCATCAACTATGTTTTTAACGGACAGCACACCATTGAAATCGTGGCACTCGTCTCCGGTTCAAGAGAGACTCCTGTATGGTGCATGGTCTATGATGACCTCGTTTACGAACACGAAGCCGATATTTTTGCTAATCAGATGAAGTATGTAAAGCCCCTGCTTCCCTATGAAATATTCATGGCAAACATTGAGGCTGGGAATGATAAACAGCTTATCATCCGTGATCTAGTGGAATCTTATGACCTTTCCATCACCTCTTCTTCTGTTCCTGGCGGTATCTGTGCCGTTGCTACCCTTGAGACCATCCACGACAAATACGGCTATCACATGCTCGATCATGTGATCCGCCTGATTGTCGCAACATGGGAAGGTGCTGCCCAGTCCTTCAGTGCAAACATGATGAATGGACTGGCACGTTTTCTGAATGCCTATGGCGATGCGGTCAAAGATGATATTTTCAAAGAAAAACTGGGAAGAATATCCATCAAGGAATTGGCACGCACTGCCAAGGACAGGCGTTCCGGCTCTCTTGGATTTGCAGAGGCAATCCTTATCGGATATAACAAAAAATGCCGGAATCCGCTTCCGTGGGATAAGCTCTACACGCATAAACTACCACAGAAGAAAGCTGATGAACCAGAACTGGAAGAAGAAACTGATGATATGCCTCAGAACGGGCAGCTTGACTTATTTGGCTTGGGTGATGATGAGGAGGTTTCCGAATGATCATACGGAAACCTTTACCCTGCTGCCTTCCAAGAATGCAAACTCATATTTCTTTGCACCGAATATTGTTATTTCTTCCAAAACAAGCTGTGCGGCTTCAGGAACATACTGCTGAAGCTGTCCGCTTTCGGTTGCTTCCATCATCTGCCCCGCCCTTATCTTCTCAAGCGGAGTCCCATCTAATTTCATGGAATTCCATCTTTCTATATGCTTTTCCCGTTCACCGACCAATCGATTGAATGCCTTTATAAATCCCTTTTCCAAATCAGCATTATCTACATAGGCATTGGTGCATGCAACTTTTCCATCCTTACGGTGATTCTTGCACTGCCATTGTATGATTCCTCTTGATTTCCAGGAATGTCTTGTAAAAAGGCTTCCACATTCCCCACAGAAGATCTTTTCGCAGAAGGGATAACATTCTGAACCGTAACTGTAGCGGTCTGTCCCATGCTTCTGCATGAATTTCTCCCTGCGTTCAAATTCTTCCTGAACCGCATTCCATGTTTCCTTATCAACGATTCCCTTATGGCTGTCCCTTACATAGACCTGTGCCACTTCCCCGTTATTCTTTACCTGACGCTTAGTAAGAAAGTCAGCCGTATAGGTTTTCTGCAGTAACGCATCACCCATATGCTTTTCCTGTTTCAGGATTCCGATCACCGTGCTCGCATACCACTTAGTCTGTCCGAGACATCCCGGCACCTGCTCCTCTTCCAGTTCTTTCGCAATCTGTGCAGGATTCAGCCCCCAGAGAAAATCCCTGTAAATGCGTCTTACCGTCTTTGCCTGTTCTCTGTTGATTATGAGCTTTCCATTCTCATCCTTGTCATACCCCAAAAATTTGAATGTATTGAGATGCATCTCACCGTTCTTGAACTTTGTACGGATTCCCCATTTGCAGTTCTCTGAAATGTTTCTCGATTCATCCTGTGCAAGGGAGCTTAAGATCGTAAATAAAAGCTCACCCGTGGAATCCAGTGTATTGATATTTTCCTTCTCGAAAATAATGCCGATTCCGAGGTTCTTCAGCTTTCTGGAATACATCAGACAGTCCTGCGTATTTCTGGCAAAACGGCTGATGGATTTTGTTATGACAAGATCGATCTTTCCCTTCCCACAATCCGCAATCATACGTTTGAACTGCTCCCTCTTCTTCGTATTGGTTCCCGAAATACCCTCATCCGCATAGATGCCGGCCATTTCATAATTTTCATGGTCATTGATGTACTTCGTATAATAATCGACCTGGGCTTCAAAACTGTGAAGCTGGTCTTCCTGATCCGTTGATACACGGCAGTAGGCTGCAACTCTTATCTTCTTCTGCGGTGCTGCCCTATACCCTGATACCTGACGGTTTCTTGCTGGTATAACTGTAACGCTTCTTGCCATTCTTATCGTCCTTTCTCTGAATATAAATATCTTTCTTGATTTCTCCCCATCCCTTTATAACGGTGTCAGGAACCCTTGTCCCATCACAGGCTTCTTTTCCCTTCCGTTTTCTTCGGTTACATACCCAGGTAACTTTATAGTTCTGGGGATTCACATACCTTACAAGTCTGCTTCCGCATAACGCACAGAAGATCTTCTCTCTGTATGGATACTCTGTTTCCGTATTTTCAGGAATTGCTGACGGCTGTTTCTTCTTATGCCGTCTCTTCCATGAGCGTTCTTTTAAGTAAGTAAATTCCTTCACGCCCTTATCTGATGCTTTCTCATCGATATAAGTATTTTCTTCAAAATGCCATGCACTCCGAAGCACACCATCTGGGATATTGATGCCATCACAGAAACTCTTTCCATACCGCTTCGTCCCGCTGCATCCCCAGTTGAGCCTGTTACCCTTACTGTAAATGCGTTTATAAAGTGGATATCCGCATTTCGCACAATAGATTTTATTCATATAAGGATAATTTTCTTCCGTGAACTCCTCGATCACTGAGCCTTCCGCAAGATAATCCCGCTTTGCAACCAATGCATCCTGTGCTTTCTGCCAGAGTTCAGGGGAAACAATAGCTTCATGGTCATCCTCGATGTACCATGCATCCACTTCTCCCCTGTTCCTGACCAGTTTTCTCTCTTCATTCACGAAGTGCTTATGCATGATGTAATCGCCTTTGTAAATTTCATTTTCAAGAAGACGAAACACGGTGCTGTCTACCCACTGTACACCGCCTACCGTTTTTACTCCGTTTTCATTCAAGTATCGTTTGATTGATGCAGGAGTATATCCGTCTGCTGCCATCTCATAGATTTTTCTTACCCATACAGCTTCAGCTTCGTCAGCAACAAATACTCCTCTCTCGTCTTTTGTATAACCGAAAGACCGCTCAAGGTACTGTACGGGAATTCCTGCCTCATACTTTCTCTGATAAACCATCTTTGCACCAGCACTTCCGCTTTCACTTTCTGCCTGTGCGAATGCTGCAAGGATCGTAAGCATCAGCTCCCCTTCCCCTGACAGGGTATTGATATTCTGGAGTTCAAAAAAAACACCTACATTCAGTTCCTTCAGCTTTCGTGTAGCTTCCAGAACGATTGAGGTGTTTCTTGCAAAACGTGATACTGATTTTGTTAATATAAGGTCTATCTTACCTTTTTCTGCATCGGCAAGCATCTTCTGCAGCCCCGGTCTTTTTTCTTTGAATCCTGATATAGCAAAGTCACTGTAAACTCCGGCATATTCATAATCCGGATTGGCTTTTATGACTGTCTCATAATGCCTGATCTGATTTTCCAGTGAATTTTCCTGTTCATCCGCATCTGTCGATACACGGCAATATGCACAGACTTTCAATTTTCTTTTCTGTTCCCTGCTGCCTTCCCTGATCTGAATTTCCACAAGCCTTACCTCCTTCCGTTTTGGTAGTCTATATATCACTCTGAAAGCCAATAATAGCAAGTGTTTTCTTGGATACCTTTCACCTTTCTTTCCTTGGCATAAACTGAAAAAAATACGGCTGACAGCCATTACTGACCATCAGCCAAATTCCTATGCCTTCACGATATAATCCGAAGAAACAAATCCATAGTATTTTCCTGCAATACGGATATAATACCACGCTTTTCCGTCTGCCGCCTTTACTGTATCACAGACATCCACCAGATTCCCTCTGTACAGATATGGATAAGATTTGATCCTGCCATATTCCTTTCCTGCCCATTTTCGGACATTTAAGGATGAAGCCGTAACCTTCCCTACCCATTTCGGTGTTTTATTGATACCGCCAGAACTGCTGCTCCCACCGGCATTCCCAGAAGAAGTATTCTGTGAGGATCCACTGTTGTATTTCGGTACTCCATATCCACGGATATATTTTCCATTTGCCTGCAGGGCTCTTCGCCCTACTGCATTTCCTTTATTTCCTTCGATCACCGTAATCGTACTGCCAGATACCTTTTCTACAATTCCTACATGATCCGGCCATCCGGTGTTATCACCTTTCCCGGAATCATCCCAGTCATAAAAAACAATGTCCCCTGGTCTTGGAACTCTTGCATCATTTTCGTCCCATTCCCCAAGCTTCTGGAACAGGGCAATCATCTGCCCGCATCCACACTCTGTCGGGATAATATCCGTCATACCTGTCTTAATGGCACATGCTGATACAAACGTGGCACACCACGCATCGGTATATTTCACCGAATAATTTCTTGCCAATGGTCTGTGTGCATTATAAGTATCAATGATCTTTTTATGGGATCCGTCTGCCTCACGGCATCCGACCCATACCTTTGCCTGTGCAATCAATGTTGCTGCTGTTTTTGCCATAGTCTCTCGCTCCTTTGCATTGTCATATTTTTTCAGCTTATACTGCTCTACCAGAGCCATACAGTTTTTCACGTAATCAGAACTGGTCGCAAAACCGTCTTCCCTGATGGTTTCCAGGTACTTCCTTGGATTCGTAATGCCTTTCAGGTTCTGGTATCTGGAAAGCTGGATAAATTCGAAATATCCCTTTACTCCTTCTTCCATCGAAGAATAGGTACGGAAATTGTCACGGATTGACGTCAGTGTTCCGGGTGTGTATTCTTCTTTAGTTGAAAGATTGACTGAACCGCCTTTCCACTTTGTTCCGCATTTCAATCCAAAATAGTTATGATATTTCGCAGCCAGGGTGCTTTCCCCCCAGCCGGATTCCAAAATTGCCTGTGCAATAACAGAAGAATGGACAAGAATGCCATACGCTGGAGCATACTTGTCCACATATCCTGCAACCGCTGTGATAAATTCTTTCTTGTTCATAGCGGTTATTCTCCTTTCTCTGAACGGTCATGGAGCTGTTCCAAAACCTCCTTGATCTTTTCCGGCACAGGAAGTCCCAGATGCGATGCATTTTCCAACAGGCTCACGCCTTCATTGGAAAGATAGAAAAAGATCACCGCTGTCCGTAACACGCTGCCCGTACCGATCACCTGCACATCCAGGATGTTGGCAATTCCGACAAGCAGAAAGATCAGAACCTTTCTGCAGATTCCACGGAAACCTACTGCACTGGATAACTTCCTATCGCTGACCGCACACATCACTCCCGTGAGATAATCGATCACAACGAATGCAAGCAGTGCATAGATCAAGCCATCGCATCCGCCAAGGAAATATCCAAGCCATCCTCCTACTGCTGTAAAAACAAACTGTACCGTGTTCCAAAATTCCTTCATAATGAGTTCCTCCTTTGATTTTTGGGTATAAAAAAAGCACCTCCGAAGAGATACCAGTTACTAAAATTATGCAATACGCTTCCACATATAGCAGGTGATATAAGGCGGGAGGTTCTGACCGTTTCCTGTTCCGGTTGAACTAAGTGTACCTTTTGCCGTAAAAGTATGGCTGTGGGTTTCTGAATCTGTCTCCTCTATCAGTTCACTCTGCGGACTATAAGTACCAAAAGGGGCATTATAAGATTCTCCTTCGTAATCATAACCTGGTTCTGAAGGAACAGGATACGGAAGCGTATGGGAATGTGACCCACCTGTCACTGTGACCGCTGTTCCGGTAAAAGTATGGGTATGACTCTGCAGATACTTACTTCCACCTGTTTTTTCCACTGTAGAGAATTCTGAATCCGATGTGTTTACGCCAATCGGAACACGTCCGTTTCCCCATGACTGCCATGTGCCGCCAAACAAGGATGCCGGACTGGTATTATTCACGGACATATAAATGCTGCCCACAGGATAAATCGCAGAAAATGTAATTTTCCCCTCTGCCACATTCTTCAGTTCATCCAGCATATCAGTTACCTGAGAGCACAGATCATCATATATCTCCAGTCTTTCTGCTTCATTTGTTAAACGTTCCTCTTCAGCGGCTTCCCTGTCGTTCTCGTTTGATACCCTGATTTTTTCAGCACTATTTCTATTAGCTTCCGCTGTTACACGGCTTTTCTCAGCAGATACATACCCTTCCACCTGTGTATTGATTGCATTGATGGAATCATAAATACTCTGCCTGACATCTTTTCCATATACCGCAGACAGGATCTTATTCAGATACGTTGTGACATTTGCCATCTTTTTCTCCCTCCTTCAGCTGCCTGTACTCCATACACTTCATTTCCCGTACTTCTGACAGCACGCCTGTCAGGATCACATCAAGAAGACTTGCCGGAAGCCCGTATTTCTGTTGCAGTGCAACCACTGATTTTGTCATATCCTCCCTTGCATGATCCAGAATCATGCCAAGAGGCATGGGATTCTGTTCTGTTTTATTCTTTTCCTGCTTTTCCACTAAATGCACCTCCCTCAAACAATGCTGTCATTTTTGTCATAGCTGATTCCATAGCAGTAACCTTACCTAAAACTTCTTCCAGCTTCATTTCAAGCGGTGAGCCAGACATCAGTTCCACTGTTTTTTCTGCCATTTCTGTTTTTCCTTCCTTTGGCTTTTCCCCACGGGGAAGTTCCAGTTCGATTTCTTTTTCCACTTTATACCTCCTTAATTCCAGTATCCGACTATGATGCCGTTTTTTACCTGAAGCTTACTGTAAGTCCAGCTGATTGCCCCATTTCCTTTATCCGTAATATTCATGATGATTGGGATCGTTCCAGTAAATGCACTGTATCCGCCAGAAGAAACACCCGAAAGTTTAATGTTGTAGAGCGTATTCCACTCCCCATAAAAATCACAGCCCAGATGCAGCCCCTGTTCCGTGTAGATACTGTTTCCCTGTGAAAAACACAGCATCGTGGTATAGGATGAAGCTCCGCTTGTTTTCTGATAACACCATGCCATATACTTTCCGGTATATTCCAGATCAAACACCAGCCCTTTGTGTGCTGCATTGCTTGACCACTTGTTAGTTCCAATCTTACCTACATAAGTGCCGTCCCTGTAAAAATGCTCCCCATTATAATTGAACTTTGACACCAACTGATCAGAAGTATTAAATACCTGCAGTTCCCCGTTCTTTAGCTGGATATAATCCGTGATTCCATTCCATGCAGTCTGTAGTTCTCCTGCAATAAAGGAATCTGCATAAATGCTTCTGGCAGCAATATATTTCCCTACGATCTTTCCATCCATCGTAATGGCTGTTCCGAATGTTCCATTATATCCCGTACTGGAATATCCCAGGCCATTTAAATTCCATCGCCACACCTTTTTTGCGGTATCCTTATCTGCAGTATCCATGATCAGGATCTCTTCCGGTCTTGTCACCACATGTCCCGTGGTTGCTGCCGTGATCAGGGCTGTTGCATTTTCTATCGCCATCCGCAGGGTGTCAGACTGTGGCGGCAGTGACTGGATCTTCTGTACAAGCGAGTCGTTCTGATTTGTTGTACGTTCTGAAATTCCCGCCTTTACACTTGTTCCAAGCGTTACCGTATTATTCTGTGGATTCTGCAGGTCAATGGTAAGTGCAGTAACCGGAAAATACCGGTCCATTCCGTGTGGTTTTGACACGACCCGGATGGAATCCCCCAGTTTGATCCGTTCGATATCCACATCCACCATGTTCAGGTCCACGGCATTGCAGGTCAAAGACAGGTTTTCAAACTGAATATCCGCCAGATATTTCTCTGCTTTCTTCTTCAAATTGACCGGCTCTCCGACATCCTCAAAACTTACAGTCCTTGTCACCACGCCATACTCTTTTATGGCATCCGTGGATTCAATATACGGAACATCCTTATTCACACTCCTGATCGTGGTATATTCTTCCAGCCCTTCGATTGAACTTTCCTCCAATCGTTTACCAAGCGGGATCACTCTGGTTGCTATTTCAGATGCATCCGCATTTTCTGTATAATCAAGAAGGTTACTGCCAAACTCAATGACCTGTGTATTGGTATTATCATAATCTGCGATATAATCCAGGTAACGGGTCGTGCCGGAATGCCGGATCCGTAAATGCCCTCCAAGTCTGTCTACCAGCTTATCCTGAATATCATCCAGCGTGTTTTCCCAATTTGTGTAGCGGTAGATGCTGTCATTGCTATCTTCCACCGTCACCATCCCAGTAACAAACATTTTCGGATACAGGTCTTTCCTGTCGAATGTATGGGTGTAATGCCACAGAAGATTGGAACTGTTAGCATATGGATTATGGGCACTCTGCATATCAGAAACTTTCTTCGTTTCCACTGCCGTATAAGATGGAAGTGATGATACCGTTGCCGTACCTGGAATTCCACTTGTAAACTCCACACTGTCTATGGAAAATCCATAATAGTTATTAACCGATGCATCCGTATGCCAGTACACATAAAAATCTCCTGCAGGTACAATAAATGTTTTCCCTGCCACATCATTAGCCCTTTTCTTTGCAAAAACGGCATATACCGTACTTCCAGACTTATAGAAGAGGGAAAGGTTATCAAAAGAACCGCTTTCTCCTGCACATTTGGAATTAAATGTGACAGCAAGACGTTTTTCCATCGTTGTCTGCATATTATGGACAGCAAGCAATGCGTTCAAGAAACTACGCACAGTATAGCTGTGGTATGCCTTCGGTTCCTGTATTGAATCCAGAAGATATGCAAGCTCCCCTTCACACACCACTGTCTGGGTATTATAAAAATTCTTCTCCATACTGAGGATGCGTCCGTAGAAGATACTATCCCCGTCTTTTTCCACCCGGATGACAGAAGTCAGCTTTTTCATCTTGTCATACATCGGATTCACTGCCGGGATATCAAACTCAAATGAACCGGATTTATTATCCGCCAGTTCCAGTTTGGTATTAAAAATGACCAGCTCCTGATCTCCTGGAAGATACAAAAGCTGATCGTCACAAAATACTTTATACATTTACAGACTCCCTCCCCGGAACTCAATACTCACTGTATATGTCCCGTAAAAATAGAGTCTTCCACCTTCTGCCGGAATGATTAGATCTGCAAAGCGATTCCGACCTTCCTTCAAAGTGTACCTCGTCCCATTAAAAGTAATATAGTTCGAAACGCTTTCATCAAGGTTGCTGACAAGAAATGCAGGAACAACCGGAATACCGCTTCCTTCCAGAAGTTTACTGCTGCTTCCAGAGACACTGATCCCACGGTAATCACGGATGATCCCTGTTTCAAAATTCAATACGTCCCACAGCCAATCCTCGCTTGACACATTAATTTCGTATTTATACGCATCCGCATCTATCGTCAGGGTAAATGTACCGAGCCTTCCATTTCTGGAAAACCCCGAAACTTCTGCACGTCCGTGATAATACACATCCGGCTCCTGATCCAGAACAACCCGTACTTCTTTGCCCTGATATGCCTTCAGAAATGTCCGGTAAAACACCGGCCACAAATCTTCCCTTTCCATTTTTCCTAAAGAGAACTTAAGCTGTCTGGACTCATATTCCACCTGCCCTGTCAGTGTTTCCGTAAGGTCAATTCTGATACTGCTTCCAGGCACCTCGATATAATTAGTTTTCGGGGATGGCTCACTTACGATATCCGTATTGCCGATCACAAGACCATAATCTTTCCATGTGTGCTTTCCATTGATCGTTGCCCCAAATCCTGCGGTTGTATATTCGCTCATCAGACCATGCCCCTTTCTGCTTTAAATTTCTGCATGCCCAGTTTCTGATTGATCCCGGGTGCCAGTTTTCCTATCAGCGTTCCGTCATCCAGATAGATGCCCTTTCCGCTGTTTTCTGCTATCACAGCCAGATACTGCTCCATTGCTGAAGTATTCAGCCTGTTTGTCAGGATATTTTCCAGCTGTTCATAAAAGCCTTTCAGTGGAAGAACCGCTTCTTTTCCGGCTTCCCCTCCTGCCATAAGACTCGACCCGTTCATGCCAAAGATGGTCGGTCCTGTCATGATACCGCCTTCCTTGTACCAATCGATATTCAGATGCGGTACACTTGGCGGAGCAAGTGACAATTTCCCACTGATACTGAAATGCGGTAACTTGATATGTGGAAGCGACAAATGCATGTTATTAAAGAACCCCGTGATCTTGTCCACGATTCCTTTAATAGTATCCCGTGCTGCCTCAATCGGTGTAACGATTGCACTCTTGATTCCGTTCCAAACAGATACCGCTGTCGATTTGATTCCATTAAAAACAGAAGAAAGTGTATTCTTCAAAGCCTCAAATACGGAAGACACCTTGCTTTTAATGCCGTCAACGACCGCACTGATTGCGGTTTTGATTCCATTCCACACCGTAACCGCTACCGTTTTTACTGCATTAAATACCGTGGTTACCACTGACTTAATGGCATTCAGCACGGTAGATATCTTTGTACTGACTGCATCCCAGACTGTGCTGATCACAGTCTTTATGGTATTCATGACTGTAGAGATTACCGATGCCACGGCATCGATCACAGTCGAAATCGTGCTTTTTATCGTATTCCATACGGAAATAATGGTCTCCTTACAGTTCTCCCATACAAAGCGGAACGGCAGTGTAATGATATTAAATGCTGCTTCCAAAAGCGAACCAATAAACAGGATTCCTACCTGTACCACATTCTTGATGGTCTCCCATACTCCGGTAAAGAATGACGTGATCCCGTTCCAGATATTTGTAAAGAATGTAGATACGGAAGTCCATACTGCATTCCAGCTTGTCCCAAACCATCCAAGGACTGTATCCGCAATCCCACGGATAAGATTCAATGCTGCCGTAAAGATCCCAGTGATCCCATTCCAGATGCCGGAGAATATCTCCTTGATTCCCGACCACATCTGCTCCCAGTTTCCTGTAAAAAGTCCGATAAACACATCCAGCAGTCCCGTCAGTACATCAAGCACTGTACCAAGAACTGTTGAAATGATACTGAATGCTGCTTCAAACACAGGTGCCAGAAGTTCACAGAAACCATTCCAGATTTTTTTCAGTGTATTTACCACTGCAGTAAAATCAATATTAAGGGCTGCCAGCCTTTCCTTGATTCCTTCAACAAATGCCTGTATCTTCTTGACAATGCCTTCCCAGATTGCTGTCATGGCATTTCTGAATTCCTCGTTGGTATCCCACAGATGTTTAAACGCAGCCACTAAAACGGCCACCACGGCAATAACCGCCAGCACAGGTCCTGCTACCGCCCCAAGTGCACTTGTAAGCCCGGTTACCGAACCGCTGCTTCCTGCGATCTTTACTCCAAGACTTGCGATTCCTTTGGCAAGGGAAGAAAAGCCTTTCATCGCTGTCCCTACAGTTGAGATTGTTTTTCCAAGAATGATCAGGAACGGTCCGATAGCTGCGACCACCGCCGCAACACGGATGATCAGATTTCTCTGGGATTCATCCATGCTGTTCAATTTATCTACAAATCCCTGTATCTTGGAAACAAGGCTCCGGATCACAGGCATAAGTGCCTCACCAAAAGAAATAGCCAGACCTTCCACCGCTGATTTTAAGATGGTGATCTGACCGGACAGGTTATCAAGCTGTGTATCTGCCATCTGCTGTGCAGCACCACCGGATTCCGTAATGGACTTCTGAAGGCTGTCCCAGGTATCCCCGGTATTTGCAAGCAGGGAATTTACGGATGCCAGATCCGTTTTATTAAAGATCGTACTGATGATATTATTCTTCTCTGCAGAGGTCATGCCGTCCATAGACTTATTAAGGTCAGAAAGGATATCGTTCAGACTCCGCATGTTTCCCTGCGAATCATAAACCTGAAGGCCGAGACTCTCCATACAGGCAGCTGCCTTATCGGTCGGGCTCTGTAATGCAAGGATCACGTTTCTAAGATGTGTACCGCCCTCTGCTCCCTTGATACCATTATTGGCCAGAATACCAAGGGCCGTATTTAATTCTGCTGTACCGCCTTTTACGGATTTGGCAGTTGCACCAATGGTAAGGATTCCTTCCCCAAGCTGCGCCACGGATGTGTTCGTTGTCGAAGCTGTTTTTGCCATCTGATCGACCATTGTATTGGCTTCATCCGTCTGCATGCCAAGGGCTGACATGGCATCCGTTACCATATCCGATGCAGATGCAAGATCGATATCTCCTGCAGCTGCCAGATTCAGTACCGTTGGAAGCGTATCACACATCTGCTGTGTATCATAACCTGCCAAAGCAAGGTAATTAAGTGCCTGTGCACACTCACTTGCAGAAAAGGCTGTTTTCTCTCCCATCTGCTTCGCCAGGGTACGCAGGGTATCCATTGTATTTACTGACTGTCCATCCACCTTTGACATGGAATCAGCCGTAATTCCCATCGTGGCCTGTACCTGGCTCATGGAAGAATCAAAATCTGCCGTAGTCTTCACGGCTGCCGTACCAAGACCTGCAACTGCCGCTGTAACGGGAAGCATTTTTGTTCCGACACCGGATATCTTATTTCCGACTGACTCCAGCTTCCCTCCAACCTCTTCGATTTTTGCAAGGGCAGCATTGGAATTTACTGCTTCCTGTGCCAGTTTTTGGAGTTCCTGTTCCGTTTCGATGATCTCCCTCTGAAGGGCATCATATTTGTCCTGTCCCAGATCCCCATTCTCCAGCTGCTGCTTTGCCTGTTCCTGTGCTGTTTTTAAAGCATCCAGTTTTTCTTTGGTAGAACCAATGGCATCCTTTAAGAGTTTCTGCTTCTGTGCAAGCAGCTCTGTATTTGCCGGATCCAGTTTCAACAGCTTATTGACATCCTTCAACGAGGACTGGGTCGACCTGATCGTTGCATTTACATTTTTCAGGGCTTTGTCAAGACCAGTGGTATCCCCTCCGATCTCGACCGTGATTCCTTTAATCCTGCTTGCCACCTGCACACACCCCCCGTCATGGCAGAAAAAAGCACCGATCACAACTAAATGATCGATGCTTATTTTCATAAAATCATAATTCTCTAAGTATAGGAAAAGCACCGCAAAATGCGATGCTTTTCCATTCGTCATATCAGGTTTACATTACCATTCATCTTCCTCATCAAACAGATTTCCTGCCGATGATAAAAAACCAATTTCCCCTGTATCCATATCCATAACCGTATGATCAGATAACCTCATTAAAAGATCACCATCTTCATCCACTGCCATGCTATCCGATATTGTATAGCCCGTCTTTCCATTAAACAGGTTATAAAAAAAGTTTCCCATACAAATACCTGCCTTTCTCAAATCCTAGTCATCACACCATCCAAAACCAAGATCCGGCTCATAATAGATCATATCCTGGTCAAAGTGATTCCTTGTTTTTCGGGCTTTTTCTTCGTTTGTTCTTCTCGCCCGGTATGCCTTATTATTCGGATTATTCTGATTGGCATAATCATTAAGCTGCTGTTTCGTATGAGTTTTACCAGATACTCCTTTTCTCTTAGCCATAGTTATCCTCCTTTCTTCCTGATTCCATTAAACAACCTGCAGAAGATAGCGGACACTTTTTGTCACCTTCTAAGCTGAATCCATAGAATATTTTCCAAGGATTATCCCTGCATAATTATTTTCTCAGGAGTGGAGAATAATTTCTGTATTCTTTCAAACAGAAATTATACAATATCATAATAACATGATTTTTCTGATGCTGCTATCAGAATTTATCAAAATCATCCTGCGTGGCGATCTTATTATATTTCACGCTATCATTTGCTTTTTCCGTCCACATGTCGATTACCAGCCCCACCGTCAGAAGATCCAGATCCGATATAGATATTCCAATCTCTACGCTGCGCAGAAGGAACAGCGGTGTTGTCATTTCCCGTTCACTTCTGCCAGGCCTTTTTTTGCTGCCACCTCTGTTGCAAGATTATCGCCCCACAGTTCCAGGATCTGAGGCAGTACCTCATAGATGGAAAACATATCAAACTGATCCAGCCAGTCATCAATGGATGCCGGGATGCTGTTATCCGCATGGTAGGCCATGATATATGCAACATTCTCAAAGATCTCCAGGTCATCGATCTGGAACTCATCCCCATCCTCGGTCTTACCCTTATAGGATTTTTCCAATTTCGACAGATCCTTAAAAATATCCCTCTTGAACTTTGCACGGTATAATCTCGGAACGGTCGCAGATGACCGGAACGGGATCTTTTTCCCACAGATTTCAATTTCTCTTTTTAACATATCCTTTCACCTTATCCTTTCGCACTGCTTTCTTCTGTTTCTGATGGAATATATACGGACTTATACCAGTTCGCATATGTCGCTGCATCCGTGGTATCTCCGGTACGGCTCTTTACCAGTCCGTCACTTCTCGGATCAGCCGTCAGTGACAGCTTCTCCGTTCCAGGTTCGATCGTATCCTCTTTTGTTTCGGATTCGATGGACGGGCGGGATGCCGTACAGTTATACATCACATGGCGGATACTATTCACATCCCCGTCAAATTCAAATAACAGGGCAAATTTTACACTTTCCCCGATGTTTGTACTTTCCACAAGCACGCCCTTTCCATCCAGCTTCTCCTGTAAGATCTCCGTCCGGAACCACTCCGGGATCAGTGCAATTTCCAGATCACCACTGTATCCGTTATTGGTCACGGAACGGAAATATACGATACCGTCTGCATAAAACGGTGTGGATTCCCCTTCCGCATCCAAGCTGATACTGACTGCTCCGGGGATTGCCTTTGGATTTTCATAAGAAAATGTTGTCTCACCGCTGCTGCTCACTGTTTCCTTCAGCTTTGCTGCATGGACATTTTTCAGATTATATTTTACTTTATTTCCCATGTCTAAACCTCCATCTCAAATGAATACAGGACTTCATACAATTTCTCGCTTTCAATCCATACCTCGGATTTTTCATAAAAAATACCCTGCTTATCCAGCACGGCTTCTACTTTCTGTTCTGCCGACAAGTCCTTACAGTCGGTATACAGTTCGATATGGACTTCCGTAATCTTCAGATACACCTTCCCGTCCGCAGAAAAATGATTACTCTGCGGAAGAAGATAGCATACAAACGGTGGCTCTGCTGCTTCCCCCTCTTCAAAGTGGTCGTAGGCAAATGGCAGTCCTGTTTCTTCCATCATCTTAACCAGATCATCCATTCCGGATCCCCCTCTCGATTTCTTCCTCAAGCTGCCGGATTCCATTCTCCTCTGCAGGTGCAATATGCGGTCTTGCTGCTACCCGGCCGCCTCCCCTTTTTGCATGTCCATGCTCCAGGAGATGAGCGATCTGGTATCGGTTTTTGGAATGTACCGTTACCTGCAGGGACTTACTGTCTTCCCCGGTCTTTTTGACCGCCCAGCTTTTTCCATAAGTTCCGGTCTTTTTCGGTGCTGTGTCTGCGATCTCCTCCCGGACTGTTTTTCCGGCATTCCTGACCGCCTTCTTCATCACTTCCGTAGTCAGACTGGAATAATCGTCCAGCTCCTTCATGACTTCCGATGCAAGGGCATCTGCTTTGATTTTCTTTGCCATCTTCAATTCACCTCACCGTTTGACCCGTTCCGCACGGATCCTGACGGATTTGTTTTTATACTGCACGTTATCAATAAACGTAATATTATAAAGATCCCCACGAAACCTGATGCGGTAATGCTCGCTGTCCAGGGCTGCCACCTCACTGCAGTACCGGATAATAAAGTCCAGTTCAGACTGGGCATTCAACTGCTTTGCTGCCCAGTATTCTTTTCCTGACAGGTTATTGGCATAAGCAGCACAGGAATACACATCTTCCCAGACTGCCGCATGGTTTCCGATCTTATCTGTTTTCACGGAACTTTTCTGGATCGTGATCCGGTCACGCATCAGTTCGATCATTAAAATTTCTCCTTCCGTATGCCAAAGAGCAGATATTTCACGGTCTCCGTCATGGTCTTATGGTCAGCTTCCTCTCTGTGCTCATAAAGATAAGCGATCACATACAGCTCCGCTGTCCGCACAACTGCTTCATGCTTCTTAAGTACCGCCGGAGTCCGTCTTGTTACATTTTTAATCAGGGCATTTGCAGTTTCCATCAGACCGAGGATAAAACTATCCTCGTCTGACGAATCCACCCTCAGATACCCTTTGGCTTCCTCAAGCGTTACAAACATTCAGTCCACCTACTTTCCGGCAGCTTTCACATCGAGTGTTTTCACTGCTTCAGACAGGATCAGCTTGCCGTCAACACGCTCGGAAGCGAGAAATCCAACCTGTCCCGTTGTAGCATAAAGCTCATTCAGTCTCTTGAAACTTCTGCCCTGGCGTTCTGCGATCCAGTAATAACTGTAATCACCGAATGCCATCACACGTTTTCCTGCTGCAAGCTCCGGCACATAAATGGATGTACGGTAAGGACGGTTCAAGATTCTGTCCGGCTCTCCTTCCCTTACAGAGGGCTGCCAGATATAATTTCCATTTCCATCCTTCAGTTTTCTGATCGCCTTAACGGTCGAATCATTCAGAAGCCATACCGCTTTGTTACGGTATGGAGCACGAAGGGAATAGTAAAGATCCATGACATCATCAAACGTAATGGTGGTATTTGCAGCTGTCACTCCTGTTTCAGCACCGCCTGTTGCGTTGAAAATACCTGTAGGTTTTCCTGCTCCGTCACCGATGAAAAATGCTTCTTCTTCCTTTGCACCGATTCTTCTTCCAAACTCCCTGGAAATATACTGTTCGATATTAAACACGCTGTCATTTAAAAGCTCATCTGAAACTTTGATCATGGTTGCCAGCTTATGAGCACCAATGGTTGTCTGCCCAAAACTGTCATTGGATTCTGTAAACTGACCTCCTTCATCGATCCATGCTGCCTCACCCTTTGATGTGACGATTGGAATCTTACGGTCACCGCTCGATGTCTTGATAACAGTAGCCAGATTACGGAAGAATACTTCATCATTCAGGGCTTCCACCAGTGTTCTTTCATACTCATCCGGCACAAGATATCCACCCTCGGAATCCGTACCAATAGAAAGAGCGTTCTGTACTTCGTATGACATTTTGTTTCTCATACCATTCCAGAACGCTCTTCTGTATTCATCGGTTGCCCTTCCTGTTTTTGCCTCCCCGCCAGTTCCGGCATGCGGCTGGTTTGTGATCGGGGTGCTTGTTGCCTTTGCAAGCTCTGCATCAATGGCAGCCTGTCTTTCCAGTCTCTCGATCTCTTTTCCAAGATTTACGACATCCGCTTCCATCTTGTCATAGGTGGCTGCATCTTCTGCAGATACAAAACCTTCCTGTGTTCTCTTGGCATCGAGGAATGCCTTTGCAGCTTCCCATGCCTTCGCTCTCTTTTCTCTTAATTCTAAAATCTTACTCATAGTTCATATCCTCCTTAATGTGCTAAGAGACTCAGTCTCTTCTCCAACTGGTTGACCGGTATCATGGCATCCTTATCGGACACCTTGGAAAGGAACGACTCATTCATCGCCTTGGTGGAAAACATCATGGAATCCTGCTGGAACGGGAGCTTCTTTTTCCCGTTTTTGTCCTTATCACCCTCTCCGTCCCCTTTCTCTCCATCGCTTCCTTTCTCCGGCTTTTCTTCCGGCTCATCCGGCTTTTTCTTTTTCTCATCCTCATCGGAATCAAAAAGGATCTTATCCGCAAAGCCAAGCTCCACCGCCTTCTTTGCATTGAACCAGGTCTCGTCATCCATCATGTGTGAGAGCCTTGCACGGGTAAGCCCCGTCTTGAATTCATAGGCATTCAGGATAGATTCCTTGACCTCATTCAGCATGGCGATTGCTTTCTGCATATCCTTCGCCTCACCCATTGCCATCGTTGCAGGATTATGGATCATCATCATAGCCACCGGGGATACACAGACCGTATCTCCTGCCATAGCGATCACGGATGCTGCTGAAGCTGCAATACCATCAATCTTGACCGTCACACTTCCCTTATAATCACGGAGCATGTTGTAGATCTGGGCTGCTGCAAACACATCGCCCCCCGGTGAATTGATCCACACCGTGATGTTTCCATTTCCGGCATTTAGTTCATCCTTGAACAGCTGCGGGGTGACTTCGTCCCCGTACCATGTTTCATCCGAAATCATGCCATTTAAAAAGAGCGTCCTTTCCATGTCAGGCACGCTCTCATCTTCATTCCTTATCCAGTTCCAAAACTTCCGCTTCATCGTTTACCTCTCTTTCCGCTGTTTTCCTGCGCCGGAGCGTTCTGCTGCCCCGTATCTGTCTTAGCAAAAGCCCCTGCATCCTCAAGTTTGGTCATTGCTCCGTTTATCAGATACAGGTTTCCTCCTTCTTCATCCGGGATCGGATTCATGTTCTCCATCTCACGGATGTCATTGGCAGAAAACCACCCGTTCTGCCTTCCGACCGCATAGCCGTTCATCCTTGACTGGTAATCCCCACGGAGGAGGCCATCCACATTCAACTTGATAAAATACTTTCCTTTCTCTCCCGGCAGAAGGAGTGATCTCTGTAAGGACTGCTCCCACCGGATCACCCACGGGTCAAGTGTGTATTTTACGAACTCCAAAGACTGCTGCTCAATATTGGAGAAGCTCGACTTATCAAGGTCACCGACCATGTGAGGCGGTATCCTGTAAAGCCTTGCAATCTCATTGATCTGGAATTTCCTTGTCTCAAGAAACTGTGCTTCTTCCGGCGGGATGCCTATCTGCTGATACTTCATGCCTTCTTCAAGCACGGCTATCTTGTGTGCGTTATTCACACCCCGGTACACAGAATTCCAAGACTCCCTTACCTTTGACGGGTCTTTCAGAACTCCCGGATGCTCCAGAACACCGCCCGGATTTGCCCCGTTTGCGAAGAAACTTGCCCCGTATTCCTCACAAGCAAGCGTCATACCGACAGCGTTCTTTGCCATCGCAATCGGGGAATATCCGATCAGCCCGTCAAATCCCAATCCGGGTATATGAAGCACATCCTCGGCTTTCAGCCTGATATCTCCATATTCCTTGAACATGGGGTTTTCATCACTGTTTCTGGAATACACATAATAGATGTTTCCTTTATCATCCCTCTGCACATCCATCTTGTCAGGGAGAAGCGGATATAATCCAAGCACCCTTCCAGCTCCGTCCCTTATGATCTGTGCATACGCATTTCCCCATATTAAAAGATGACTCATCAGTGTTTCCCTGAACACAAATGAAGTCATCTCCGGGTTTGGCTCATCATGGAGCAGATAATATAACGGATGGTCATGCACCAGCTTCTTACCGCCGTCATCCTGATACTCATATACATGAAGCGGTAAAGACGCCACTGCTTCTGCAAGGATTCTGACACAGGCATATACTGCCGTGGTCTGCATTGCAGTTCGTTCATTTACAGGCTTTCCGCTTGTTGTCCTTCCGAACAGAAACGAATATCCCGCATCTGCTGCCTTGTCCACAGGTTTATCCCTCGCCTGTCCAAATCCAAATAAACTCTTAATTCCCATGTGACACCTCCTAAAAATGGATACAAAAAAAGCACCTCCGAAGAAGTGCTTTTTTGATTATCTCTAATATTTATTTACCCCTAGAAACTCATTCTCAGTCTTAACCTAATAATACCTCAATGCCTACTGTACTAAAGAGCAAATCTTACTTTCACGTTTCCTACACGAATTTCTTCATATTTCTGCTCTTCAATCATTTTTTCTAAATTCTTCTTAGCCTTCTTAGCCACTGCTACAGCATTTTTAGCATTCTCATGTGAAACAGTTTGCTTCGAAAAACGTATTGCATTATATGGTGATTTTTCCCCTGCTTTTTTTACAATACCGTTATTTAACAAATCTATATCTTCTGCTTCAAGAATATTTATACCTGCTTTTTTTGTTTCTCTTTGCTGAAATTTAGTATTATGCGTCTTCTCCAAGTTTCCATGTAACTTGTCATTAGTAATCTTCTCATGCTTTTCATCCGCATATACTACGGATTTCTGGTATTTTTCAACAGCTTCCTGAGCAGTTTGAATCGCTTTTCTGTCACATGCTTTTTTACTTGTATATCAACGCTTTCTTCGGAATCATTCACTAACTTTTCTGCTACAATTAAATCCTGATCAGCAAGTTCTTTTTGTTCAATAGAATCTTCGTTCTGAAAATTTAATTCGGATTTTTCCTCATTTGTTTCTGCTTGTGAAAAAAAAGCAGGAACATATTCACCAAATATTTCCATATCAGTTCCGCCTTTCTATAAACTTGGAACTAACTATAGCACATAAAACCATATTTTAAAATACTAAAATTCCTCTGTCATCATATACACTACCATCGCTGCCTTCATTTCTGATTGCACGGTCAAGTGCCATAACGGTTGCAACGGCCCCGTCAATCTTCTCCGTGGATTTTTCCTTATCCATTTTGATGTTTCCTGCAGGATCCTGACGGACATATACGTTATCCATCATCCACCGCAGCACCTTATGTCCGCCATGTGCGATCCGTTCTTCCAGTGTCAGCTTCATCAGTTCCTTGGTCGGTGGACTCATATCCTTATATCCCTGTCCAAATGGAACAACGGTAAATCCCATGCCCTCAAGATTCTGTACCATCTGCACTGCTCCCCATCGGTCAAAGGCAATTTCCTTAATATGGAATTTCGTGCCAAGCTCATCAATGAACTGCTCGATAAATCCATAATGGATGACATTTCCTTCCGTGGTCTTCAAACATCCTTCTGCTGCCCAGACATCATACGGAACATGATCCCTTCGGACACGCAGCCTCATGTTATCCTCTGGTATCCAGAAATACGGAAGGATCACATATTTCTCCGTATCATTCCTTGGCGGGAACACAAGCACGAATGCCGTAATATCTGTGGAACTTGAAAGATCAAGTCCGCCATAGCATTCCCTTCCGAGAAGCTCCTCTTCATTCACGGCAAAGGAACAGGTATCCCACTTATCCATCTGCATCCATCGTGTGCTCTGTTTCACCCACTGGTTCAGACGGAGCTGCCGGAACACGTTCTCCTCTGCTGCATTTTCTTTTGCACTGATATAGGCATTCTGCACTTTCTCAATATCAATCGTGTATCCTAGAGAAGGATTGGCTTTGTACCATACTTCCTCGCTCGACCAGTCATCCTCATCGGACGCCCCGTAAATAACCGGGTAAAAAGTCGGGTCGATTTTTCTTCCCTCAATGATATCCAGTGCTTTCTGGTGCTGTTCAAAACACACGGAATTCCTGTCCGTTCCTGCCGTTGTGATTAGGAAGAACAAGGGCTGTGTTCTGGCATCGCCAGAACCTTTGGTCATGACATCGAACAGTTCCCTGTTCGGTTGTGCATGCAGCTCATCAAAGATAACCGCATGGACATTCAGACCGTGCTTAGTGTATGCCTCTGCCGACAGCACCTGATAGAAACTGTTGGTGGGTTTATATACAAGCCTTTTCACTGACATGACAGGCTTGATCCTTTTCTTCAATGCCGGACACTGGTCTACCATATCCACCGCAACATCAAATACGATGGAAGCCTGCTGCCTGTCGGAAGCACAGCCGTAAACCTCTGCTCCCCACTCACCGTCACCGCATGTCATATAAAGTGCGATGGCTGCTGCCAGTTCTGACTTTCCGTTCTTCTTCGGGATCTCGCAGTAACAGGTATTGTATTGCCTGTACCCGTTTTCCTTTACCGTCCCGTAAAGTGTGCGGATGATCTCATCCTGCCAAGGGAGAAGTTCAAACGGAACTCCCCTCCACCTTCCTTTGGTGTGTTTCAGGCAATTTATAAAATTGACCGCATGGTCTGCTTTTGCTTCATCAAACATTATCCTGCACCGCCTTTCACAAGCAGAAGCTCCATTTCATCGTTCTGCTTATCTTCCCCGCTGTCCGTAGCGATACGGCTTCTCGCAGAAGGTGTAAGCCCGAACTGCTCACAGAACTTATTCATAATTTTCAGATAGGTCTGTGCAATGGATACCTGTGGTACCTGCTGCCAGTATCCGCTCGGAGTCTTCACGATAGTTCCATGCTGTGTAATAAACTCCTCTGCCTCTTTCCATCTCGCATAAGCCTGACAATATCCTGCGAATGCTGCCATATCTATTTCAGTCAGGATACCGAGATGCTCTAGCTGCTTCGCCATCCTCTTCCATTCTTTTTTTGCCTCATCCTCAAGCCATGCCGGACAGCGCGGGGCCTTTTTCTCAGGCTTCGGTTCGCCCGTGTTAAGGCTTCTCTTGCCCGGATTTCCCTCAAGCACCTTTACTGCCGTAGGCTTTGGTTTTCTTCCTCTCTGTGCCACTGTCCTCACCTCCTCATAAAAAATGGCAACAAAAAAGACCTCCGAAGAAGCCTTTTTATATAACTGCTATCTGATTGACCTGTGTATGGTTTCGATAATTTCTTCCTGTTCTTCCAGGCTCACTCCCATGCTTGCAAGTGCCTCACGGGTTCCGCAGTCAGGACAGATCAGCGTCTGACCGTCTACTCTGGAAAGAGCAGGTGTCCTCGCATATCTTGTCCCGCATTTCGGGCAGATCCTTATTTTCAATGTCTCAGTTTTCATTTTCTGCCTCCTTCACCGCCCTGATCTGTGCATCAGAAAGATAATGTTCATCAAACCCGAAGCTGATATATCCTTCAAGGCATGTTTTTACATAGGAAAGGGAAGGAATCCCGATTTTCCGTTCTTCATGCATGATGTACACAAAACAGTTTCTTTTCCTTATCTTTCCTGTCCGTATTCCTTTGATCTCCAGTTCCATATCCTTTTTATAATAAAAGACTGGGTAGCCTTCATAACGATCAAGTGCCGCTTCATCTGCTTCAGTAACGGTCCAGACCGCAACGGGAACCTCACTGCCTTCCTTCGGCTCGATCGTAAGATATGCCCCTGTAAGGCTTCCCTTAAAAAGCAATTCATAATTCTTGATGACTGCCGTTCCCATAACTTTTGCCGTTGGACACCGCATTTTCATTTGCCGTAAATTCAGGTTGCTGCCATAGGCAATGTAATATCTTTTCTCCATAATGCTCCATCCTTTCTGAAGGGAACACCCTTCTACCACCTTAAGACCGCACATGGCGGTCAATGCTCCAAGGTGGCAGGAGGCTGTTCTCTTCAAGCAGCCCTTCCGCTTCTGAAAGCCGTGTCTCCTGAAAGTCTCTTTGTAAGGATGTCCCTTGCGGTCTTGAATTCATCCCCGATGAATCCGAGCCGTAAAAGCCATGTCCTCATTGCGTATTTTGGATTTTCTGTCTGCTGCGGTTTCGGGCTTGCTGATCTTACTTCTTTCGCCATCTGGCTAAGTGCAAGGCAGAGCTGGATGTAACTCTTAAGCTGTCCTGCATGCAGTCCGTTCAGCTTGCCATCAGCAGGTGCATCAAATTGGAAAAGCCTGAACTCGACCGTTCCTTTCGTAAAAGTCGCATGGTAATTGAGCATGTGGTATCGGCTGTCATTATAATGCTGATTTCTTCCGTAACTTGCCCCGTTTGCTGTGTACCAGATGTCTGCCAGTGCTGCCATCGTCTTCGGTTTCTTTTTGTTGAGTTCCTTAAGGAATCTTGGGTCTACCGTTTTGCAGTATCGGCTCATCCGCCAGCTGTCAAGGTTTAAAGCATCCGCCAGAAGATTCTCATGCCCTGCCATGATATTTGCAAGGTTTCTTAAAGTCTGCGGTGTATGTCCGTTTGCCCCGATGTGGATGTGGACTCCACATCCCCTTGTCGCATCGCTCTTGGCTCCTGCGTGTCTGAGTTTTCTTACCAGCTCCTGAAGGATTTCAATGTCGCTGTAATGAAGGATCGGTGTGACCATCTCACATTTTTCTTCATCAGGCCCCACAATGCTTGTATCTCTCTGAAATTTCCATTCCCTGCCGTCCGCATCCCATGCTGACCAGGTGCTGTATCCGTTTCTGGATGCCGTGTATTCAAATCTTTCTGTTCCAAAGAAGCTGGCTGCGATTTTCGCTGCCTTCTCCCTTTTTATGTGGTTCATTTCAACCTCGACCCCGATGGTCTGCTTCTTCATTTCCTCGATCTGTCTTGCTGTCCTTTCGTTCATGGTATGTACCTCCGTTTGTTTTCTTCCCTTTCGGTAGGTACATATTCGCTCTAAAACACACATATATCCAGTTATATCGCACCCATAAACTGCACAAAGATCTGTTCCGAAACCTGTGTAAATTATGGCAAGTCCCTTTTCATTGGCATCATCATTTCTAAATATTTCTGAGCTTCATTTTCATCCATTTGTCCGAGTTTTTCGTACAGCAACCATTCTTCATCTGTCTGTGGTGCTGGCAGCGGATATGGATATCTTCCTAACAGATATTCCAAAGAGACCTGAAATTCATTAGCGATGCTGACTGCTTCTGCAATGCTCATCTTAACTTCACCATTCATAAGTTTCTTTGCTCTCTGTCTTTTTAAACCACATCGTTCTGCAAGTTCAGGAATTCCAATCCCATGAATCTTTACGATCTCCTGAAGCCGTTCTGCGATCACTTTTTCAATGCCATCTGTCTGCACCTCCCTGACCTCTGTCTGAGAAAGCGGTTCTATATCCTGTAACTCTTCCTCTGTCATCCCAAAAGCTTCTGCGATACACATCCGCTCCAAATGGCTAGGTTTTCCCCTGCCTCCAAGCAGCCGTTCCACCCGTTCCTCCTTTATTCCACATTTTTCCGAAAATTCCGTTATATCCATCTGATGCTTTTTCATCAATGCCATCAGCTTTCCTCTGACTTCTTTCACTTCATTCTCCCCTTTTAAAATTCTTCATCTGTGCAGAAGGTCATCCCCATCTGCAGTTTTATGTAGATATTTGTATAGCGTTCCCTTTCGCTGCCATCCGATTCCATCATGGCTCGAAGGAAGAACTGCTCCGCGGCTTCTTTTGATTCCCATGATTCTTCTTTTCCATAACATACTGTCACAATCTTATCCATCAGTCTTTTACCTTTCTCCATTCATCCACTCCATAGATCATCGCCAGTGCCCCGTGTCCGTCCCATACCGTGTGGAGCTGTCCTGCATCATCCACAAATTCCACCGTTCCGATGGTTCCTGACGGGATCTTTCGGTAGGGGTCATCAAGACGGATAAGCTCCACCCTGGTCCCCGCAGGATATTCCTTTCTCAGTCTCTCAAGTGTCTGTCTGCTTACTCCGAACATACCGTTGACCCCCTTTCTGCCCTGCGGTTGGCTTTCCACTTTTCCGCATCTTCCGGAGTCCGGAATGCCGTATGACCTTTCAGCCCCTTAAGGAAGAATGACCTTATTTCCTTTCCTTCGCTCCCGCCAAATCCAATGGATACCAGCCATGCCCTCATGTAATATTTTTCATTCTCTTCGATGGTCTGTTTCGGATTCACACGTTTCTGTTCCGATGCTTTCTTTACCATTGCCGATGCAAGTCTGCAGTATTCCATCATGTTATCGGTATGCGGAAATCCCGTGAACTCAATGTTCCCGTCTGCAAAGGTGACACCGCTGCATCCGCCCTGTTCCGTAATGAACCCTGCTGCCATCTCCGTATCTTCAAAGGTTCTTTCGGCCAGGGCATTTATAAGGCTGTCTGCTATGGAAATGCACTCCCTGCCGACTGCCCTGTTGATAAGGTATTGTTTGGAATGCATCATGTTTATCAGGTTGATGATACCCTGCGGTGTCATGCTGCCGATCGGCATTTTTATCTCCGCTTCCGGTTCTTCCGTCTGTGTTTCCTGTGTCTCTTCTGCTATGTCATTCTGGAAAAGCACCCTTCTCACCTCGTCTTCCATGCTGTCATCTTCAAGTATGACCTTTGCGTCCCTGTCCACCGTGATGCTTCCGATGCGGTATGCAAAGGATGGCGGTCCAAGGTATTCTGATCTCTGTCCGAAATGTCCGGATAAGGTTTTTACTAATTCTTTCCTATTCTCAGCGTTTGTAATAATTTCCATTCTGCTGGTCTCCTTTCCTTTTGGTAGTACCATATATCACTCTGAATGCCCGTATAGTCAAGCAGATAATGGTACTTTCCAAAAGAAAATGTAATGTCAACTCCTGGACTCTGGAAGCGACATTGCAACCGCATAAGCGACCGTTGCGGTGACTGCATTTCCGGCCTGTTTATAAAGCTGTGCATCGGAGTTGACGGCAGAGGCACGGTCAAAAAGCTCATCAGAAAATCCCTGTAAGCGGAAGCACTCCCTCGGAGTCAGCCGTCTGATGCGGCCGCCCCTCATGAGCGTTCCCATCTGCCCGGAACAATCCAGTGTCTGGGAGCATCCTTTTCCGACCCTTCCCCTTCTTGTCTCACTGTCCGGGTAGGCAAGGTTGATACCGTCCCCTTCCCGTGCCACTTCATATCCTGCCTTTGTAGCATTTTTTACTTTGATGAAATCCACCTTTTCACAGACATACACACCGTGCCTGTCCTGAGAGGTCAGGGTGAACATCGGCTCTCCGTCCTCTTTCATCCTTCTTCCGTTCTGCCGTTTCTCCATCCGCTCCGGTGTAAGCACCGGGTGGACTTCCAGCACGGCTGAGTTCATGGCGGTATGGTTGGTCATCCCGGCTGTGTACCTCGCTGTCAGGCATCTTGCCGTATCCGTGATCTTCGGATCATGGTTGCTCTGGTCGATGAAGTAAAGCCCTGTCTTGGCCCCGACACCGCCCGCATTCCCCACAAGGGTTGCGGAAATGCCGTCCGTCCCATAAACACGGTAGCCCTGCATGCCTCCTATAAGCTGGTTAAGAGCTGCTGCGTTTTCTCCGGTGAGAGGTAATATTTCTCGTCTACCTCTGCTTCTAAGATTTGCGATAATGAACACACGCTCACGGTTCTGCGGGACTCCGAAGTTTTTGGAGTTAAGCACCTGCCACCGACAGTCATACCCTGCTTCGTCCATTTCAGACAGAACTGAGGCAAAGTCGAATCCTGCATTGATCGATAACAGGTTCTTAACGTTCTCAACAAGTAGGTATGAGGGTTTAGCACTTTCCTCTTTTCCTTTGAGGAGGTCAATAATGTTGTAATATATTCCACTTCTTTTTCCGACCAGTCCCCGCTGTTTTCCGGCAACGGAGATGTCCTGGCATGGAAATCCGAAGCACCAGATGTCTGCATAAGGGACATCTTCGGGTTTGAGTTTTGTGACATCATGAGCTTTCCACTCTCCTTCCGTATCATACATTGCCTCATATGAGGCTCTTGCAAATTTATCATATTCACAGTACCCGATGCATTTATGGCCGGCAGTTTCAAGACCGAGCCTGAAGCCGCCGATGCCGGAACATAGATCAAGGAAGGTCATCTGTTTCATTATACTGCCCTCCCCTGCATAATTGCTGATATGAAATTTTCATATCGTCACGGATCACAAATACATCCGCATCCGAACCGCACTGTTCAATGTAGCGGTTTACGATCACATCCACAAACTTCTCATCCAGTTCGATGCCATAGCAGATACGGTGTGTCTGCTCACAGGCAATCAGCGTAGAGCCGGAACCAAGGAACGGATCAAGCACGATGCAGTTGCTCATGCAGGAGTTCTGGATCGGATATGCCATAAGCGCCACAGGCTTCATGGTCGGATGGTCCTTGCTTGCCTTCGGACGGTCATATTCCCAGATGGTGGTCTGCTTCCTGTCGGAATACCACTGGTGCTTCCCGCCTTTCTTCCATCCGAACAGACACGGCTCGTGCTGCCACTGGTACGGGCTTCTTCCAAGGACCAGTGCGTTCTTCTTCCAGATGCAGCACCCGGAAAGGTAAAATCCGGCATCCTTGAATGCCTTTCTGAAATTCAGCCCTTCCGTATCCGCATGAAATACATAAATGGAAGCATCCTGTTCCATCGACTGCTCCATATTTACAAATGCTGCAAACAGGAACTTATAGAAATCCTCATCCGGCATGTTGTCGTTTTTAATCTTGCCGGCCGTCTCCTCGACATTTACATTGTATGGCGGATCCGTCAGGACAAGATTTGCTTTTTGTCCATCCATCAGCTTATCGTAAGTTTCCGGCAGAATGGAATCACCGCAGATGACACGGTGCTTTCCAAGCAGCCATACATCACCTGTCTTTGCCACGGTCGGTTTTGCAAGCTCCGCTTCCACATCAAAATCATCTTCCGTGATCTTCTTATCATGTACGGAATTAAAAAGCTGTTCGATCTCCGGCGGTTCGAAACCCGTGATGCCGACATCGAAATCCGAATCCTCAAGGTCTTTGATAAGGTCAGCCAGGAGTTCCTTGTTCCATTCGCCCGTAATTTTATTGAGCGCTACATTGAGTGCCTTCTCCTTGGTCTTGTCGATATCGACCACGATACATTCCACTTCCGTGTATCCGAGATCTGCAAGGACCGTGGCTCTCTGGTGTCCTCCGATAATGGTCATGTCGGAGTTGATGATGATCGGCTCGACATACCCGAACTCCTTAATGGAGTTCTTGATTTTTTCATATTCCTTATCACCCGGTTTTAACTTCTTCCTCGGATTATAGGAAGCCGGGATAAGGTCTGCTATTTTATAACTCTGAAACTGCATCTTCCATATCCTCCTCTGCTAAAAATCTGTGCCGGAAATAACATTCACGGCCGCAGTATTTTCTGTTCTTGTTTCCATAGGAAATGAAAGGCTTCCCACACTGCTCACATACAAGCGTGTAGGAAGCCTTCTCGCTTTTCTTCACTGCTTCCGGGTGTGCCTTCCACCATTCCCTTCTGCATTTTTCACAGCAGAACCTTCTCGGTCTGCCGGTCTTCGGCTGCGTGATCGGATTACCGCAGAAGTGGCACACCTCTTTACCGTCCACCATGAGTTTCATATTTTTTGAAACCACCGTGGCGTATCCGGCAAGGTTATGTCTCTTGCAGTAATTCCTTACGATGTCACGGGACAGTCCGATTGCCATCCCGATGGCTTTATAGCCCATCCCCTTCATCCGCATCTCATTAATCTGCTTTGCCTGTGCGTCCGTCATCCTTTCCACTCTCCTTCCGGCACACAAAAAAAGACCGGAAAAACAATGTTTTTACACTGTTTTCCAGCCTTAAATAATGCTTTTTTCCTGATTTTCCGGCAAAAGAAAATACCCCTTTTTGCCGTGTTTTAAGTACATTCTGCGAAAATTACCATACCCTTTTTATATCCCCCCTGTTTAATTCTGCGAAAATTCACGCAAAGGGGGCCATCGGTCTTCAGCGGTTCAGACTGTAGAGATTCAGATACCCCCACGGTCTGCCGTCAGAACCGATACTCTGGATTGTTATCTTCGTTCCATGTCTTTTTATCATGACAGGGCTTGCACAGGCTCTGCCAGTTCTTCTCATCCCAGAACAGGATGGGATCACCACGGTGCGGTCTGATATGATCGACCACGGTTGCTGTCACTGCATGACCTTCCTTTAAGCACTGAACACACAAAGGATGTGCCTTCAGGTATCTTGCCCTTGCCTTCTGCCACTGCCTGTTGTAACCACGCTTACTGCTGCTCGCCCTGTCACCACTGTGAAGTGCTTCATGCTCCTCGCAGTACAGTCCATCTGTCAGCTTCGGACATCCGGGGTGTCTGCACGGCTTCTTTGGTTTCATCGGCATCCGCCATTCCTCCCTTCTATGTACACGGGCGGTGTGAAAGGATTGGAAAGACACCGCCTTACGGCAACATAAAAAGGAGCGTTTCCGCTCCCTTTCTTTTTTGCCATCTTAATCATAGCAGATGTAAATTAAAAAGTCAGTACACCCTTAGTACACCTTTAGTGCACCTCTAGTACACCATCCAATCATCATGTTTCTCGCTTTCCACAAAGTATTTATAACCATGCTCCTTAAGAATTTTTTTAATTGCTTTTTCTAAACGTTCCTGATCATTTGATGCCGTATATTTGATACACTCTAAACTGATACCGTTCTGCTCACAATATTGTCTTTTTCTATCATCGTACTTTATCTGCCGATTAAATCTATCCGATGCATAGCTGTTATCTTCTGCCACATAAGTTCCAAATTCATCATAATAACCTTTTTTATAGTGATGCGGTCCCTGTAATTCTATAGCCAGGTCAAAGATTGGTTTTCCATCTTTATCAGAAGATTTAGACAACACAAAATCAAAACGAAGCCCTCTGCCCGAATCACCTACTAAGCCGTCAAAAGATTTTTCCCTAATATAGGTAATTCCTAACTGATCCAACAGATCCATTGTTTTTGCTTCAAAAGATGATATCTCATGACAACTGCAGCATTTAGCCAAATAATAGCCTCTGTCCTCATCATAAAAGACTTTCATATTAGATGAAAGTATGTCCTCTTCTTTTCCACAGATTTGACAGACACATGCATATTTTTTTGCAATTGTTATTATAGGTTTTCCATACCCCGATTTGTCCAACGATAAATGCTGTGGATCTATACACTCTTTTATAAAATAGCTGTCCCAATACTGATTTGAAAAATCTCTTTTATACGAAGGATCATAATGAACTACAGCCTCAAAATCATCATATCTGTGCTTTTCTTCGTATTGTTCCTGCTCTTTTCTCCTTTGCTCTCGTTCAGCTTCGTCTCTTTCCTTATCATATCGGAATGATAGCTGACAGCTCTTTTCCGCTGTTTCCATTATCTGTTTTGAAAAGATATTGCATTCCTGTTCATATTTTTTATTATATGGTTGTTTAGCTGCAATACTCTTTTCTATATCATCATATTCATCCAGTATTTTTTGTAAATATGACACCATCGGTGTCAGTGACTTCTTTCTGTACCTCTGTGCCCACGAATTTGCAAAACTAATGGCATCTTCGTTTTCCAGATTCTTTATAAATCTATGTTTTGGTGCGGTCATATCCGCCACCATAGCAGCTATTTTTTCTCTGCCATATTTTTTTACAAGTTTTTCTTTATCATCATACGAATATTTTCTATCCAATTCGGGTCTTTGCTTTGGGAACGCTAACCCATTCGGAACTAGATAATCATTGCCATAATTTCTTTCGTAATGATATTTCTCCTTACAACTGTCACAGAAAATCTCAACTGCCGTATCATTCTCTTTTTCCTGTCCCCAGTCATTTGACAAATATATTCTGTAAAATTGCAAATAGCCTTTTCCACAAGCACATTTTGCACTATATGGTCTTCTGTAATCTTCTTCATATGACATAGAACATCACTTCCTTCCCAAGTCCCAAACATATAAAAACATATTAAGATTTTACCATAACGCAAACAAAAAAGACAGCCGTCTGACTGCCTTAATTGTACTCTGCATATGCGCCTATCTGTATCTGAAGTGCCACTGTGATCCGCTCCATGACCATGTCATCCAGCACTTCACCAATTCTTTCTCCAAGTCTTGTTTTATCAAGAGTCTCCACCTGTTCCGCCAGTGCCATGCTCGGCTTGTTCAGACCGCTGCCTTTGGGAATCTGCACATGGGTCGGAAGATACTTCTTTTTCCACACCCTGGCTGACAGCGGAACGACCGTGACCACAGGTGAATGCTTATTCGCCTTATTATTACTCACCACCAGTGCCGGACGGACACCGCCCTGCTTGCTTCCATCTTTTTCTCCAAAATCCACATAATAAATATCTCCACGCTTACACATAAAAACCTCCTATCCGAGGACAAAGGCTTCCACCTGCCTGTCCCTCAGTTCATACTGTTTATCAAGTTCCTTCAATGCTGCTTTTCTGTACTTTGCTATCATCGTATGGCTCACATGATATCTTTCCATCATGATATCCCATGTCATGTCCTCATCCAGAAGATCCGTAATAATGCTTCTATGTCTTTCATCCAGTCCGTTCACTGCATGCTCGAAAAAATCCAGTTCTTCCTTCAGGAACATATATCTGTGGAAAAGGAAACCGTACCACTCGTCATTTTCCCTTTCCATTGCAGCCTTATATTTGACTGCTATGTTTGCCGTTTTATCGGAAAGAGTGCTCGTCTGCACCCTTTCCCCTTCCTGATGGGAGTAAAGCATGGAATCGATCATGTCCTGTTCGCTCACTCCCTGAAACTGACGGAGCTGGAACTCAGTCACGGTCAGTTCCTTTTTCATATTCTTATATTCCTTCATCATTACTTCTGCCGTCATCCGTCATACCTCCAATCCTTGCCTTTACTGCTTCTATCATTGCATTCTGTGTAGTATCCTTTTTTTCGATTGCCCGGAGGATATCTTCATCGACCGTGCCTTCCGTCACCAGATGCTCTATGATGACCATGTGTTTCTGCCCCTGTCTGTAAAGTCTGGCATTTAACTGCTGATACAGTTCAAGGGACCATGTAAGTGAAAACCATACGATGGTCGAACCGCCTTCCTGAAGATTCAGTCCGTGTCCTGCCGATGCCGGATGGATCAGCGCCACAGGGATCTTTCCTTCATTCCAGTCCTCGATATCCTTCTTTGTATTGATATTCCTTGCCGGAAACCGTTTCAAAATCCGTTCCCTGTCATGCTTGAACCAGTATGCAACCAGAAGCGGTTTTCCGTTTGCCGATTCGATCAGGTCTTCCAGTGCATCCAGTTTTCTGTCATGGATATTACGGACATTGCCGGATTCATCATAGGCCGCACCGTTTGCCATCTGCTGGAGCTTGTTGCTCAAGGCTACTGCATTTACCGCATCGATGTCCTGCCCTTCCCCGTATTCAAGGATCATTTCATCTGCCATCCTGTCATAAAGTGCCTGTTCGGATTCCGACATGGATACGGTCACACGGTTGCTTATGCATTCCGGCATATCAAGATAATCCACGGCTTTCATGGAAATGCTGATATCGGAGATCAGTTCATATATTTTTTCTTCTGCTCCTTCCCTCGGCTTATACGAAAAGACGATCTCACGATTCCGCTTATCTGGAAGGAAGAACCTGTCACGGTATCCTCCGATGTATCTTCCAAGCCTCTGCCCCATATCAAGGATCCCTATCTCTGCCCATAAGTCCATGAGGTTTCCCGGTGTTCCCGTAAGCCCGACCACACGTTTTGCCATCGGTCTTACTTTTTTCAGGTCTTTGAACCGCTGTGCCTTCGGGGACTTGAAGCTTGACAGTTCATCGATCACGACCATGTCAAAATCAAAAAATATGTTTTTTGTCATCCATGAAACGTTATCCCTTCCGATAATCGTCACATCGGCTCCTGACAGAAGTGCTTCCTTTCTCTGCCCTGCAGTTCCCATTGCCACGGCAAATGTCATGCCGTAAAGATGCTCCCACTTTTTTATCTCTGCCGGCCATGTGGTCTCTGCCACACGCTTCGGTGCGATCACCAGGATCCGCCTTACTTCAAAATAGTCAAACAGCAGAAGCCACAGTGCCGTAAGCGTGATGACCGTTTTGCCAAGTCCCATGTCAAGGATCAGGCAGCTCACGGGATGTCCGATTATAAAATCTGTCGCATACTGCTGATAATCATGTGCTTTGTATTTCATCAAGGATACCTCCGATCTGTTCGATATTATCAACTACATAAACGGGAAAGCCTAACCTCTCAAGCATCCGCTTTCTCTTCAGCTGAAGCGGTCTTGGCTTCTTCCCCGGTGCTTTCAGTTCCACGAATGCCATTTTCCCGTCCGGCATCAGGACGATGCGGTCAGGCACTCCATTCATACCGGGTGATACGAACTTCAGCGCCATGCCTTTCCGCTTTTTTGCTTCTTCCCTCAAATGTCTCTCTACTGTACTTTCTAGCAAAACCAGATACCTCCTTTGCCGATTGCGGTTGCCATATGCCTTTAACTCCTATACGCGCATATATACATGAATTGCTCTTTTTATCTTTATTTTTAATTCTCAACTGGATTTAATGGGAAACTGGGAAACTAAGAACCGCACCCCCTTATTTTCCAAGGTGTCAGCACGGTTTCCAACTACCGTTGCCCATCTGCATCTGGGAAACCTCGGAAACCGCCTACTGGGTTTCCTCTGGTTTCTCATCCATCCTCACAAAAGTCTTCTGCACTCCGTAAAGGGGGACTTTGGTCTTTCCCGTGGTATTGGAATCATACTTCTTCCATCCCCCGATCTTGTTTAAGATGCCTTCGATCTCATAGGAATCTGCCTTCTTTAAGTTCTGGCGCTCCTTGCCGAAGCACTCCACCCAGATCTCCATGATGCACACACGCTCACGCATGACCGTTCCTTTGACACCGACCGTCTCGAACTCTCCTCCGCCAAGGAATGCCCTTCTCTGGTAAATATCCATTGATGCCCAGTTGTCCGGCAGCAGTCTGTCAAGATAGTCCTGCACGATGCCCTCACGGTCATCCGACTCCATTGCCTCCTGCTGCATCTTGTATGCTTCCTCTGCCTCCGCTCCTTTTAAGAACAGCTCCTCGCCTTCGTTATACAGATGGATTGCCTCTGCCCAGATCTGGTCGACACAGTCAAGCTCCCACGGATGGTGTTTTCCTGTCCCAGGCACATGCACGGGCCAGAATCTTCTGTTTCCTGTCACGTCACGTAAGAATCCGCCCTCGGAGTTGGTGCTTCCAACAATGATGCACTTTCTTGGATGCGACTCTACATTGACTCCGTATGCCTGACGGAACTTATCATCCTGACGGGTAACAAAGGACTTTACTACCTCGACTTCCGTCTTGCGGATGCCGTTCATCTCACTGATCTCAAGTATCCAGTTTCCGAGCAGCTTCTCGGCAGCAGTCTTATCCCTCATATCCGAAATGGATAAGGAATCCGAGAACCACTGCTTTCCAAGGATGGCAAAGAAGGTGGATTTTCCCATTCCCTGCGGACCGTTTAACACAAGGATGGAGTCGAACTTTACTCCAGGCTTATAGATACGTGCTACCGCAGCCACCAGTGTCTTGCGGATGACCGCCCTTGTGTACGGTGAATCTTTTGCACCGAAATAGTCGATGAGCAGTGTATCGATACGCTCCTGTCCGTCCCAGTGAAGCGTTGCGAAATAATCCTTGATTGGATGGTAGAGCCTGTCGGATGACACCACGGCAAGCAGTGCATCCTTAAACTTGGTCGGTGACCAGATTCCATACACCCTCTCGAAATACACCTTTGCATTCGCAAGGTCGGAATCGTTCCATCCGGGTTTTACCTGTTTCCACGGAAGCGGACCGATGACATCAATGGTATCCTTAAACTCGTTGTACACGATGTGCTTGAAATTCTCATCGTTGCGGATGATCAGTGCAATGTTCTGCAGTGTATCCTTGATATTTCCCCTGCGGTCAAGTGCCAGCTTGTTCTGCCAGTCCTCGTCTGGCTCGGTGGAAAATTCCTGTACCGCCAACTCCTGTCTTTCCCTGGCAAGTGTGTTCTTTACTTCTTCATCTGCAGAAGCAAAATCCTGCATGGCTTTGAAAGACGGGAGTTTTCCCGGCTCTGTCCCTTCGGCTGTCCTTGCATCCTTGTCCCCGAATTTATGAAGCCTTATCACATCAAACGCATTCATCAGCTTTCCGCAGCATGGGTCTGTTGCATGGTGGCTGTATACGAACAGATCATCATAGACCACGACTCCGGCAGCAGAGTCCGCCGGAATATAATCGTATCTTCCGGGGATTGCCCTTGAATGCCTGTATACATCCGGGATGAATTTGTCGATTGCCTGCGTCACCGTGTATGTGCGGTTGAAAGCTCCGATCAGCCCGTCCTTGGAAAGCGGGTCAGCCTGTTTTTTGATATCCCTCTGCACAACGGATGCCTGACGGTTGCTGACCGGCCATGCTGATACATCATGCCAGTCCTTATAACGGGACAGTACTTCATCGGGATCAACTTCGTTTCCTTCGATCTCCTGAAATACATACTCACCGTCACTGGAGGTGCTCGGCCAGTACATGAGTCTTGATGGTTCATAGGTGGAATCATCGAAAAGCTCGATGCCGATATCCAATGCAAGCATACGGCTGACTGCCCCGTACTCATCAGGTGTCACATCCCTTGTCAGGAATATGACGATACGAAGCCTCGGTTTCTCCGGTGTATGCTTATGTGTGGAATACACCACCATCTTCATGTCAAAAAACATTTCCAGTTCATCGATAATGCCCTGTGTTCCGTAATCCATATCAAGCGTGATGGCGGATCTGGATATCACGCAGTCCTTCTTCCTTCGTCCGCCCTTCAGCTTTCCAAGGACGAATCCTCCGACATCCTTGATATTGTCCTGCTGTCCTTTCGGCATCTTCCTGTACTGCTCCATTGTTTCCGCAGTATATTTTGTCTTGGACAGACGGCTGACAAAATCTTCATATGTCATATCCGTACAGTTAAACTTTTTGTCCATTCTTGAGTTTCCAATCGATACGAACATCCTTCTTTACCTCCTTCTTTTTACGCTTTTCCTGTTTCATGACCCATCCGATTGCAATACCTGCGGTCGGATCCGGATACCCTTCCCTGTTGCATCCTCCCATAAGTTCCTCCTAATCTTTCTTGTAAAACGGACTTTCAAATCCGGCAGCCTTAAGCGGAAGCCCCTCACACCAGTCAGGGCATACCGCCATAATTCCATTGACTTCTTCCACCGAGGATGTCCCCTCCGGCACTTCAAGCACCACTTCATCATGGATGTGGCACACGATATCAAATCCCTTCTTCTCCAGACGGAGCATTGCCTCTGCCAGCACATCCCTGGCGGTTGCCTGGACGATATTTTCACAGAATTTTGCACCGTAAGATTCGATCCTTGTCCACTTGCGGTTCGTGCCGATTCCTTCATAGCTGACACTTTCCGAGCCGAAGCGGTTCACGGTCATCCTCGGTCTTACATAGGACAGCACCCTTCCGGACGGCAGTGCGATCTTTAACATCCCGGACTGGTAATATACCGTAACCATTCCGACCTTTGTCATCTTCCGCTCTTTCACGGCTGCCTTTACCGCACCGTCGATCTCATACCAGTAATTTACGATGTGCGGATTGGCAGTCCGCCATGACTGTACCAGCCCTTTCAGCTCCTCTTCTTCCACAAAATTAAGTGCTCCCATGCTGACGAGTGCACCTTCCGCACCGCCATACTGACAGGCAAGTGATGCCACCTTTCCCCTTGCACGGTACGGGCTTCCCTTTGTGATCTCTCCGATTGGGATATGGAACATCTTGGATGCCGTCTGCTCATAGATCTTTCCGGCACCACGGAACTCCTCCATGACCCAGCCCTCTCCGGCAAGGTAGCCCATGACCCTCGCCTCGATTGCCGAAAAATCGCTGACGATGAATCTGCATCCGTGTCTTGCCACGAATGCGGTACGGATCAGCTCCGAAAGCACATCCGGTGTGGAATCATACAAAAGCTCCACCAGGTCATATCTGCCTTCCTTTACAAGGGAGCGTGCTAGTTCCAGGTCTTCCATATGGTTCTGCGGAAGGTTATGAATCTGCACGAGTCTGCCGGCCCATCTGCCCGTGCGGTTAGCTCCGTAAAACTGTAATAATCCATGCACCCTACCGTCAGGACATACCGAACGCTCCATTGCTTCGTACTTCTTTACGGATGTCTTTGACATGGCAAGTCTCAGCTTCATCATTTCTGCCACATCACCCTGTGTGTTCTCCACAAGTTCTTCCACGGCAGCCTTGGCAAGGGAATCCACCTCGATGCCCTTTTCATTCAGCCAGTCCTTGAGCTGCGATACGCTGTTCGGATTTTCCAGTCCTGATATCTCATATGCCTTCTTCGTTACCGTCTCCTTATACAGAAGGTCGCATGCCACAGCGTGTCCGATCAGCTCCTGATCCACCATGATGCCCCTGTCATTGATCCTCTGGTCCATGCAGTAGAGTTCCTGCTCCCTGTCCGGTATCTGGAACTTCGAGAGTTTATTCCTTATCTGCTTTTCCACATCCACGTCACGGATGCAGTATGTCTTGAACAGTTCCCACTTCTCCGGTGCATCAGACGGAAGATTCCTTGTCCTGCCCCCGTTTGCCTTGGTAGGCTTGCACGGCATACAGAAATAGCGGATGAGGTCTTTTCCCTCGGACATCTTTTTCTTATCAAGGTTCAATGCTTCCCCCACGCCTTCCAGTGACAGTGGAAGTGACAGCATGGATGCCTGGACAAGCGTACATCTCCATCCTTCCGGTTTTAAGGAAAGATCGAAGAATCGGTTGATACAGTTCCGCTCGAATGCTGCATTATAGGCGGTCTTTATTACGGAATCATCCATAAGATATTCCATGATCTTATCCGGTATCTTCTCCCCGGATGCCAGGTCAATGATCTGTGTCGGTTCATCATTCAGACTGTATGCAAACAAAAGGATCTCGAACTGCTCAGATGCTGCATATCTGTGTACCCCACAGTCCGGCAGTGACACATCCGAATAAGTTTCAATATCAATTGCAAGTGTGTCCATGCTTCTGTCCCTCCGCTCTTTTCTTTATTTTGCTGATCCCCGTTCTTGCTGCTTCCACGTTGCCGGACTTTATCTGTCCTTTGATGGTGCGGAACGTATTATATGGAATATATTTTTTTATGCTGTTTAACTCTTTCATCAGTTCCTTCATGGCATCTCCTTTATGTATCCGGGCGGTGTATGCCACCGCCCTTCCTATGATCTGCTGCTTTGTTCCTATGCGAGGAAATCATCCTCCGCATCCACTGCCTCGAATTCATCCCTGGCATTTGCTCTGGAACCGAGAGGCTCTCCATCCCTTAACTTCTGTACATTTCCAAGCCCTGCTGCGATACCCTTATTTCCGTTGCTATTGTAAGCATAAAATGTAATGGATACCCTTCCGTAGCAGCCAGAATATACCTCACTCTGGTCAAGGATCGGCTGTACCTGTCTGTCCACGATCTGAGGAGCCTGTTTGCTGTTGGCATTTAAGAACATACTGTCCGCATACGCCTCATCTTCAGGTCTGTCGATGTCACCGTCTCTGAGCGGTGTCTTCAGGTTCGCCGGGATCTTACCGCCCCACTTGCCTTTTCCTTCATCCTTTGCTACCTCGATTGCCTTCTTGATCTTGGCAATGGTCTCCTTATCATTCTTGTCGATGATGCAGGATACGGAGTACTTCGGTTCGCTTCCATTGATGGAATCCGGCTCCCACAGGTGTGCATAGCTGAGTCTACAAGGTACGATCACTTTGGTTAAATTTGCTGTTGTCATAATTTAGTCCTCCTTAAAATCCGCTTCTGCGGTTGCTGTTTTAACTGCTTCTCTTTTATCTGAATCCGGCACCAGTGTGACCTTGCCGTCAGGCTTGTACACCAGTGAACCAAGGATCTCATTAAATTTCTTTTTGCCCATCAGTCTTTCCATCTCGGTAATGCCGATCAGGCTCTTTTTGAAGATATCTGTGTATCCGGCTTTCTGTGCTGCCTCTGCCACATCCTCTTCATCCGTATATTTACGGTTGCTTCTTCCCAGAACCAGCTTATAGCCCGGCCATTCTTTATGGTTAACTACTGCTTCATTCTGTGCATAGGTGTAAACCTCTTCTGCCCATTTCTTCAGTGCATCGGCCTTGGAAAGGACTTCTGCAATTTCCTCATCCGACATAAGGGCCGGCTCAACAAATTCCATCTGGGCAAGTTTTAAATATTCCTCTGCCCTTGCACGGCACGTAAATCTTGCCTTGCAGAATCGACAGTGGTCTCCAGCTTTGAACTCTCCCTCACCTGAAAGAGCCTTTGCTGCTCCCGGTTCAAGAACGTCCTTTCCCCATGCAAGCAGCTCTTCTGCTGATATCTCCCAGGTGGAAAAATGTTCGATCCTCGGCTGGACAATGGTAAGCTCCACTGTGTCGATCTCATATAAGAAACCAAGCATGTCCAACACTCCCAGTCCGTAGATCATAAGCTGGACATTCTGTTCTGCATCGACCACCACACCCTTGCCGAGTTTCAGATCGATAATATGGATCTTATGGGAATCGACCACCACCATATCTGCAGTACCGAAACAGTCCTTGATTCTGTGTGCAAGGCTGACCTTCAGTTCCACTCTGATGAATGGTTCATCACAGTCCTTCCTTGCCTGTTCGATCTGGGTGATGTTATATTCCACGTAATCATCCACGGCTTCGAGCAGTTCATCCGAATAATAATCAGATACAGGTCTTTTGGTTCTTTTCTTCAGATATTTATTGATGAGGTACTCTGCCATCGCATGTCCAGCACTCCCCTCTGCTGCGAAGGGAGATTCTTCGTCCGGGAACTGCTCCTCCAACAGTAACGATGGAGGGCATTCCAGACGTCTTTTGCCGGACGATGGGGAGAACCTTGCGTGTCCGCCCATTAGAGCACCTGCGCTTTCTCATACAGTTCCGGCAGTTTCTCATCAGGAACGTCTGACAGCTTCTGGAATCCGAACTGCTCGATCAGGTTCTTTACCTCCGAGGTCTTTCCTGATCTGGACTTGTCTGCAAGGAAAGCACGGACCGTCTTTCTGTCAACGGCTGTCTCCTTCGGTGCAGCTTCTTCCTTTGGTGTATCTGCCACAGGAGTTTCTTTCTTTTCAGCCTTCTTCACAGGCTTCTCCTCTTTCTTTGGTGTATCTTTCTGTGCTGCAACCATCTTTCTGATTCCTGCAGCAATCTGCTCGTAGCCCTCGGCCACTAATAACAATGCCTCACTCATGGCGTTCTCTCCTTTCAAATGCGAGCCAGCTTAACATCACCTGTATGCACATCGATTTTGTTTACGCTGGACTTATACTTTCCACAATCCAACAGAATATGGAATGGATACTCCTTTACTACAGTTGCTCTCTTCTTTTTCTTTCCGGCAGTGACCATAAGACGGTCACCCGGATACAGTCCGTAACGGACATTGACTCCTGACATGGCGGACCTCCTACTTCAGCACCTTCAGATTTCTGATGATGCCCTTGTATCTGGCATCCGCACGTTCATCCACGGGAATGGTCTTGACATTCACGGGATTGAAATCCGTATCATAAAGCCTTACAGGCTTCCTCGTTTCCTTTGCATGGTCGAGTTCAAACTTCATGCCTTCCGTGATGTCGAAGCCGAACACATACACCTCATCGCACATATCCATGAGTTCAAGACCCATTGCGATGCCTGTCATTCTCTCGTTTGGAATATTGTCATCGAGGAATGATGGGAAATAGAGATGTGGTACGATTGGAACGTCACCTGACATGGCAGTGATTCTTGCGTAGCTCACTGCATTCTTTTTGTTTTCCTCGACTCTGCCCCGATAAGGGCTACAGATAAAAATTTTCTTTTTCATAATAAAATCATCCTTTCTCATTCGGCTCTCATGGCCGTGGGGTACTCGTCAATAATGTATTTGGATGGCAGATCGTCATCTGCCTGTCCTAGACTGCAGGACTATACTTGTTAGAGCCGTATTCACGGAGCATCTGGTCAAGCACTTTTTTCTGTTCATCATCAGCCTTGTCCATCAACTGTTCCAAAACCGAAATCTGATCCTGTGAAAAAATATTTTTATGTGGGTGATACCAGTCAGCGATACGGACACCGCCTCCGTTACCTCTAGTAGTTTCAAGAGGATACTCAGCCGTAAGCACAAGAATGTCATTTCGGATAGTTCTATCCGTAACACCAAGCTCAGCAGCTAAAACCTGCATATTCTCTTGTCTTCTTGCGACCATGATTCGCATGATCTCAGCTCTTCGCTCATTTGCACTCACAGCTTTTCACCTCCCTTCGTCCTTGTCTGATAGAAATATAAAATCCAAATAGGAAGACTAATTTCCTATTCGATTTTTTTTCTTGAAAATTTTTTCCTATTACCTTCTTCTCTTTATTCGCTTTTTTATTTTGAAAAAAAATCGTGTTTTGAATTTTTCAAACGGAGAATATATAAGGTTAGGTATTTTTATCTCCAATGCTGAACTGAATCTCATCGATCAGAAGAACATCAATACTATCCAAATGCGTATCGTAGTCAGGCATCTATGTACTTGTTCTCCCTTCTGTTCCTGAAAATCTTTAATTTTTTGTTCACTGCAATGGAGAAAATTATCTGTGTAATTAACCTAATCCGTCAGCTTTTCATTTTTTTGAAACAAAAAAGCCAACAGTCTGTCACGCAAACAGGCTGTTGGCTAAAAATGGCTGACTTTAAGAAAGCCACTAGAATCCCTGATTTTTTACAGCATTCTACTAACATCCCTGTTTCGTAGGCTACTGTAATATCAGCACATCCTAGTGGCTGTCTTTACAAGCTAGTCCGATTATTAAGTTTACTGTTCTGCCCATCATAAAACACAGGCATTTTCTTCTTTTCCAATCTGAATCGGAATATCCTCTTTCGTAACCATGCATTTATGAAGCACCACAACACTCCCTGATACTTCGGATTCTGTTTTACATACAAAACATTTCTTATTATATGGGCATTCCTTGGTGCATCTATGTATTACTCCATCTGCCATGTGTTCTCACCTTCCTTCCATAATTTACCTTTCCAATTTTTAGGATATTAATCTGTGTCGAATTTTAGAACCAAAAAGTATGCATAATTTCTAAAATTTCTTCATATTTTATTCTGAAACCTATATTATAATTAAGCTCATAATATAGGTGGCGACTCAGGAAAATTTCCATCTATTTATCAACAGAAGGTTGGAATATGTAAATATTTGCATAATCTACATACTTCAACCTTCTATCAGCAGTTATAAATCAAGCAACTATCCATTTCCTCCTTCTTATTTTATAAGCATTTACGCTTATTTGCGTATCTTTCTTCCAAAAAATTTCTTGCTGCCGCAATAGCAGCAAGATTATAGCAATCCACATTCTTCCAAACGAATCATCACAGATTGTTTTGAAACATCAAACAACTGAGCCAATGCATAAATTGCTTGCCAATTTTCTTCTCCATACACAATGTCATACTGACTAGCAGCTTCAACAAATGTTGTTCTTGGCATCAATATACGGGGAGCAATTCCAATAGCCTGGGATTCCATAATATTTTCTTCTTCCGTAGAATATGGCAGTTGATCTATCCGACATTTACAATAGCGTGCCATTCTCGGCATTGTATATCCTTGCATTTTGTAATACAAACGGTGTTTATACCAGTGAACGCATTCATGTGCAAGTGTATTATGCTTGCACCCAGTATTAGTTTTCTTTACTGCCTGCGGATCTATTAACACCGTTTTTCTCTTAAATTCTCTTGTATCATACAATCCATCCTCTGGATCATATATCTCTAATGCCCCATCCGTAAAAATAGTTGCTCCATATATATCGCTTTCCTCAGATAAACACACATACTGTACATCCAATCCCATATCTTTTGCAATTCTTTCAATCGGAACTGCCATAGGTTGTTTTAAAGCATCTGCATAAAATTCATTGAGGAATTCTTCTGCAACTGTATCATATTCTGATGCCGGAATATAAGGAACAAGATTATTCATATTATAGTCCATTAATTACCTCCATTTCTTCTATCAATAATCTGATTAACTTCTTGCCAAAAATCATCGCCTAGATTACTATTTCTTGCTCTTCTAAGAGCAACTCGTGCCGTAGGGATATTTTCATCCATAATATATTCTGGTAAATCTGGAGATACTTGATTTCTTTCTCTTCCGGCCAAATCAAACATCACATTCCGTTCTTCTTCATTAAGATTTAATGCATTAGCAAGTAATTCAAGCCCTTCAATATCTGGTGGATTACGACGCCCCTTAATAATATCAGAAAGGTATGTTACAGAAACTCCCAACTTTTCAGCAATTGGTTTTAATTTCACATCTTTCTCTATACGTTTCTGTGCTATATAAGCTCCAAATTCTCCTGCCATAATTATTCCTCCTATTCGCAATTACGCTTTTTTGCGTATTTTTATTATAACACTTGCGCTTTTTAGCTGTCAAGCTTTGCTATGAACATTTTATCAGTTTTTGATTTTGGGCATTGCTTTTTCAAGTTTTTTATGGTATACTCTCCCTAGTTTACTAAAGGAGAGATTGTTTATGCCTACGCATGGTGGAAAAAGAAAGGGGTCTGGTCGCACCCCTTTGCCAGAGGATCAGAAAAAAATAGCAAAAACGATCTATATTACTCCCACCCTGCAGAGTGATATAGAACAATACGCACAAGGAAATAACTTTTCTGAAAAATGCATGGATTTGATATGCACACAAATTGAGCGTCGAAAACGCTCCGCCAACCGAACAGTTAAATTTATTGATTTGTTTGCTGGTTTAGGCGGTATACGGCTAGGTTTTGAAACTGCCTTTACCAAAAAAGGATTTAAGCCAATTTGCGTTTTTAGCAGCGAGATTAAAGATTATGCAATAAAAGCATACAAAAAATATTACAATGAGAAAGAAGTTGCCGGAGATATCACTCAGATTCCTGCAGATGACATTGAAGATTTTGACTTTTTATTAGCTGGTTTTCCATGTCAACCATTCTCAGCAGCAGGACTTGGTTTAGGATTCGAGGATACTCGTGGAACTCTTTTTTTTGAAATTGAAAGAATCCTAAAGAAAAAAAAGCCATATGGTTTTCTTCTTGAAAATGTTGAAGGTTTAATAAAACATGATGGTGGTCGAACCCTTTCCATTATTGTTGATCATTTAAAGAAACTGGGATATTACGTTTCTTATCGTCTTATTGATAGCCAATATTTCGGTCTAGCTCAGTCCAGAAAACGTGTTTATATTGTTGGAACTAAAGATGCACATATTTCATTAGATAACTTTGATGAACACACTGCTGTTTTAGGCGATATTTTGGAAAAAGGATTGCCTACGGTCAACTCAACATTTACACAAAAATTATTCACACACTTCACACCAGAACAAGTTGTTGGAAAAGCGATTAAAGATAAGCGTGGTGGTGCAGATAATATCCATAGTTGGGAAATTGGATTAAAAGGTGACACAACCAAAGAACAATGTGATTTTTTGAATATGCTTCTTCTTGAACGCCGAAAACGTAAATGGGCTGCTGAAATTGGAATTGATTGGATGGATGGTATGCCTCTTACAGAACAGCAGATATCTACTTTCTTCCCTAGAAAAGATTTAAAGAAATTTCTAGACAATCTTGTTACAATGGGGTACTTAACTTTGGAATACCCTAGAAAAAAGAAAGACGGTAGACGTGTTCCCGATGAAACCAAGCCAAAAGGCTACAATATTGTAGCTGGGAAATTGTCATTTGAATTCACCAAAATACTTGATCCTAAGACCTTGGCTCCTACATTAGTAGCAATGGATGTTTCGCACTTAGGTATTGTTGATGGAAATGGGCTTCGGAGACTATCTATACGTGAAGGTCAACGCCTTTGTGGTTTTCCAGAAGATTATGACCTTTCATTTCTTAAAGAAAGCGAAGCATTCGATTTACTTGGCAACACTGTGTGTGTTCCAGTCATTGAAGCTATTTCCGAGCGACTGGCAGATATGTATAACAATTAAAACCCAAGCGGCATCAATTTATTATTTTGATGCCGCTTAATTTTATATTTCTTGAATTTTATAAGATGCTGCATTTACAAGCCAATTTTCATTGGTGAATATATCATCATATGGATTTCGAATATACTGAGGAGTATATCCAGGCTCTTTAATACGTGTATAATCTACCAAACACAGAATGTATTTACTGCCTTTCTGTCGTGCAGTGTCGCATTCATTTTCCGACCAATAAAAGTGAGGCTTTCCTAAATAGCATTTAACCTCGATGAAGCGATCGTATTTCATACTTTCATTAGAATCATATGAAACAATATCATATCCCGCTGCCACATCAAAATCAGATATTCTTTTAATTTTATAGGCCTTTAACGGTAAGCGATTTCTTTCAAGTTCAAGAACAAATTCTTCTGCCTCTAATCCTCTTTGACTTTGCTCTTCTTTTTGCTTCAATAACTCTTCCAATGTTAGCTTTTGTCGATAGCTTTTTAGATCTTTGGCAAATATATTCTCATAAGAATCTGTTACACATATTTCTCCATTATGCTCTTTTTCAAGTGCTCCTGCAACAGTTAAGAAATTTCTGATCGCAGCATACTCAAGTGGAAATGCCGAGCGTTTTATGCTTAAATGCCCCTTATCTGTATCAAATCCTAAAGACTCTTGACTAAATATCCCATCTTCCACCATGTTGGAAAGACACAATTTTATTATGATATTAATAATATCTTCCTTATTCTTACCAGATAATTGCATCATTTCTTCGGTTGGTATAATAACATTATCCATTACATCTACAAGTTTAAGATAAGCCAAAAATGCTATTGCACCTGGACAATTAACAACTATACCGTTTTCCCTAGAGCAACGATTATTGATCTCTGTTCGACTTACTTTGTCTTTTCCCTCTAAAACTGACAGCAGGAATAACAGACCATCTATGTTTCCTATTGAATTACATCTTTTTAGTTCTGTTAACATATTCTGCTATTAAGGCCGTAATATCCTCATCACCTGTTTCCAATCCCGCATTAGCAAACAATGGAATTGGCATACTTTCGATAATTTCTCTCAGCCTTGTCTCCTTTGCTATAAGTCTATCATGAATCACTTCATCAATCGAATTTTCTGAAAGCAAATAATAGTAATTTGTCTGTGTTCCTGGTTTCAGACCATATCGGTGAATTCTATCTTTAGATTGAATAAAGTGTGCAGCATTAAAGCTACGCTCAATGTAAATCGCATTATGGCAAACTTTATGTAATGATATAGATTCTGATACTGCAAACGGATTTGCTATAATCACACTAAATGAGGAATCTTTTCTATGAAAATCTGCAATTATCTTCTCGCGAGTTTCAACTGTATCTTCGTCTTCATCTCCTGTAGCAACTGGGGTTGCTCCATATAAGGTTCTGCAATCGATTCCCTGAGATTTAAGATATTCCTCAAAATCCAATATATTTTTTACATATATAGCCCAAACTATAACCTTTCCACCTTCTGAAATTATTTTTTCAATAATTTCTTTTGCCTTCACAAATTTCGCAGGAACTTCATTCGATGTGTACTGAAGGATATCACGAATTAAAATATCATCTTCTCCAACTACATCCGCATCGAATCCACCATAATCTGCAAATTTTTTTAATGGCACGCTCAGTAAAGCTGGATTTGTAGCAGCTTGCATCATTCGAATCAACCGTGCTTTCACAAGATCCTGTTTAAATCTGCTATCCTTATTTGAGACAATATCGCTCATATATTTTTTCTCAATAATATCATATATTCGCCTTTGTGACTCTCCCATCGGAACAATAATCGGTGCATTTTCTGTTGCGGGCGTTATTCCTAAATCACTTTTTTTAACTCGTATAAAAAAAGGTTCAATAGCATGTAATAAAGTTTCTACACGTGAATCTTCACTCGCTTTACTCATATCCTTTAATTGATATACTTCAAACGGAATAACCTTCTTGGTCGGCCATATAAATTTATAAAGATTATAAAGGTCTTCATAACCATTCGGTGCTGGCGTACCAGTAAGTACAACACGAGAAGAACAATATGCTGCAATATCCAATACTCCTGATGCCGTAATTCCCCCATTAGTATTCTTGATTTTATGTGCTTCATCAAGAACAACCATCACCTTATTATTTCTTAAGAAATATATTAATTCTTCAGTTAATTTAGGGACTGAAGCATACGACAGTAGCGTAATTTTTGCAGGATTCAAAGAATACAAATATTGTTTTTTTTCTTCCACACTAACCGTACCATTCAATCTTTTAGTTGATGGTTTTTCTCCAAAACATTCTTCATATTCCAATTCCCAAGGGCCAAAGGCACTTAAAGGAGAAATAATTAACAACTTATCTACATATTTTTTATCTGTAGGGGCAAGATTAGAAAGATACGCAAATGCTCCATATACTACACTTGTTTTTCCGGCACCTGGTACAGAAAAATTACACGCATTTTGTGCAAAGGCAAGATGGTATGCAGATAAAAGTTGCAATTCGTATAAACTTCTATTTCGTAAATTTACACTCACAGAATCAACAAAAGCTTTGAAATCATCTTTTTCACAATGATTGTCTCTAATTTCCCTAGCTTTTTCTGAAAACTCAGCAAACTTTTCTTCTTCCATTGCATATTGATTCACAGCATCAGATACGTTATCTGAAAAACACAATTCAGCAGATATGTATTCACAAATTTTTTTTATTCTATCAATACACTTGTTTATATCATCCGTTACAATAACAAGTGTATCCTCGGTTCTGTTAAATTTTAATGTATCTTTCAGATAACGAGCTGCCCGCCTATTGCCAAAAATTGCGTCAATATCTCCTGTGACAGTTAATTCACTACTGTTTTCATTTGATTCAAGACACAACTTCTTCATAAGTTACACTCCTACATACCAAGTATTTCTTTAAATTTACTTACAAATTCATCCAGTGACTGAACACATCCTCTGACATTTCCATCACTAGTAAAACTCGGTTGATCAACATCTACAACTTCCAGTGCCTGGCATGCTTTAATCAACTGCTGTAATGGTTTTGCTGCATTAGCATGGTTATTTAATTTATCAAGGCTTCGAACATAATTATCTTCGAAATCATCATCCACTTTTTGCTTCCATGTTTTGTCACGAGCCTTTAATGCACGCCCTAAATCTGGTGGATTTGTAGCTATAATATCCGCAACAGAATCTTCTTCTATTCCATCTGTTGTTGCAAAATGATTATCCCTGAATTGTTCCCACACTTCTTGCTTTGCGAAAAAACTTGCAGCAGGTTTTTTGCTGCTTGGTACAGATATAATATTACGAAAAAGTGTCTGTTCAAAACTAGCCCGAATATAATCAAACGCAATTAATTTTAAGTCTGCTACATCGGCATCCGGATCATATGCCCACATAGATGGAACCCCGGCTTTGTATTTCTTTAATGCAGAATCTAATTTCAAAAAAGAATCTTCATTTTTATCAAGCTGAGTATACATGCCTGAATACCCATACTCATCCAAATATTCATCCATCAAACAAAGTGCAGAAAGCATTGTTCGTACTTCGCCTGGCTTACAATCCATCATTCCCGCAATGTCATCATCTGTAAAACCGGCATCTTTTAAATCCTTACATTTTAAATATTTCTCAATTGGATTATAGTCTACTTTTGCATCCTCTCCCATTTGATAAGTGGTCTCCAAGGCAAGGATTTCTTTTTTGTCAGCATCCTCCGGCAAAATAATAGCAATGAAAAACTGACAATGACTTTTCTCCGTATATGGAATATTACTATCAGCCATAATATTATTCAAAAGGCTTGCACGGCGATTTCCATCGATAATGATACCATCTGCAGTTACAATACCATGTTTCTGCTGATGCTCTTTTAACAAACGGTCTTTTGTTTTTTTATTTGCTTCTGGCTTAGAATCCCATAAAAACTTTTCAATAAGAGCCTTATCATCTGGATCTTCTGGATCAAGCGTATGATTCTGTCTTTCATATGATTTAACTACACTTCCTATACGACCATTGTATGGGTTGTACACCAAATACTCCAGTGGAATTGCATATGCGTCTAATGTAATAATTCCTCCATGATATGTAATAGGAATCCCCGTTCGACATGCGGTATCGGGATTATCTGTAAATTCTTTTAACTTAGCTCTTCTTTCGGCAGCATTCATAATAAAACCTCCTATTAAAATTCATTAATATGTTCAGTGATAATATCCTCTAACAACCCTAAATTCTGAAGATTAAGAACGTAATCTGAGCATCGATGAATTTCTCTCATATCAGATTGACGTCCTATCCAACCAGCTCCATCAAGGAAATTAACAAAAATGAAGTTCCGGCCACTGTTTCTACGTGCTTCAACTGTTTTACGTGCAGCTTCCTTTTTACTTCCCTGGCTACTTGATGTAGTAACACTATAAGATACATCCAGAATAAGTTTTGGGTCACTTGGATTTTCAATAACAAAACTAACAGCTCGATCCAACATTGGCACCCGGACATTACTCTGGTAATCTAATCCATGCTTTGCACAAATACGTTTTAATTCTTTTTCAATATCTGTAAGAACCGCGTCTCCAATCCCGTTACTATATTTTCCTTCAAGTCCCTTTTTCACTAACTGTCGAACGCTATTTTCATCCTTCAATTTATTCAGTGTTGCAGAATCCATTGCCATATTTTCGAGATAGAACGCCGGAATGCATGCCTGCAATTTTTCATCGTTTTTTCCGTCCCATATCAAATTCAAAATACTTTCCATCATCGCCGGACTGTCCATCATAGCAGTTCTAATCTTACTTAATCCCCATTCAGTCTGAAATACAAAACCTTTATCTTTACGAATCATGGATACCATACGCTTAAATCTTTCTACCGAAATTTCCGCAACGGAAGTAAGATTATCAAGTGAATCTTTATGGTCAATGATGTATTGTTTCAGACTTTCTTTATCCTTGATACTTTGTAACCCCACGGAAATCTCAGAAGTCTTTGCCTGAACAACTTTTTCAATTTCTGCTTCATACTTTGGGTTCATATAAAACATCGTTGTGGAATTAAACAGTTCCTCATATGTAATTTTACGTGCTTTAATTTCAGCCATCATTAGACCTCCTTCATTTATTTATACATAGTATAACACCAGAATGTATAAATGGCAATACAGAAATTACTCTTTTTTGCGTATTTTTTGGAGAACCGTAAAAAGTAAATTTCAAACCGCATCATCTATAATTACTCTTTTACGCTTATTAGCGTATTTTTTGTATAAATACTTCACACAGGTCATACAGTAATTACTCCATAATATATTCATTTGCTTTTGTTATAATCAACCGTCCATCTTCGCATTTCACTTCAATCTGTTCTCCAATATCAAAACCAAGTTCTGAAAGCCACTTTCCCTTCAAAACAATACTTGGTGTTCTCTTGTACTGATACCCACTTGCCTCATAAACCTTCATTTCTCTATATTTTTTATATGCCATATTCATCTTCTCCTTTTGCCATTTTTTAGACTTCTGCCATAAGATTAAACTTACGCTAAATCATTGCTTTTTTTGCCAATTTATACATTTTGTGAGATACCCCCTTGAACAAGGGAAACGACAACGGGGAATAATTTCCTCGTCTAAGCACAGTTTTAGAATGTAAATTATAGCGATATGTAGCGGCACAAATGCCCAGTTTATGCGGGTCTCAGGTACTAGGGGGATATCCAACTTTAGAGTCTTAACACCTGATATGGCCAGCAGATGACCGATCCCGTTTTTCTGATACAACTTTTTCATATATGGATCAAGGTCTCCTTTTTCTCCGAGAAGGATCGCACTTATCGTGTTTCCATAATAACTGCCCAAACACCCTACAAGGAGTTTCTTCCAACCTTGCCTGAATTCATGCAGGAATTGTCTGATGCATTCAGTCTGCCCGGATAATATACCGACTTCATCCGCCCATACATATGCGCCTATTTTCTGCCTTTTGTAATAAGCTCTCTGATCAAAATTGCCCGGATTACGTGCAGTCTCAAATGCAGACGCCTTTCCTTTTATTTTTAGTTTATTTCCGATTTTGATATGTGCCGCATCTTCTTTTTCAAGATAAACAAGCACTTTCTCTTCCCATATTTTTCTTGGCAGCTCTTGACTGAAATCATAGGAAGAACGATGCCCGTCGCTTTTTCCGAATACAGACTGCCTTGCGATCTTTCGATCGCTGCCACTATAAAAAGAGACGGCATTCCCCTTTACACGGACTGCCGTTACAGATTCTTTTTCATCAATCCTATCTGCCGTTCCCGTCAATATAAGATTGATTTCTCCTTTATTGTTTCGGTTTACGATCTGCCCAAGCGCGGAAGTGTAATCTCCCGCGCCGAAAAACAGCACCCTTATCGCCTGTACTGTAAGAAACAGTACGCAAAATATACATAATGGTCGTCTTTTCATTTTTTGTCATCGGCTGCGACCAACTCTAAATTTTCTTTCAGCGGCTGTGAAAGATCCACAGTGCCCATATACTTAGCTTTTGACTCTCCGTTAATCGTAATCTGAACCTGCGTCGCCTCTGTTCCCTCAACAAGCGAATTTACGATTGAATAAATCGTAAGTTTCGGCAGGATATCATACTCTCCGTTCAGAAACGTACTATCGAAATTCACATAACAAATATCATCTTTGATCGTCACTCCCAACAGATTTGCATTCGGGTTGATCGTCGGATAAGCTCCGCTTTCAGGACCCTGCATCAGTTTCTCAACGATCATTTTCTCTTTCGACAAATTACTGCTGTACCTTGCCGAAACTTTTTGCGGAACAAGCTTATCTCCGCTTTCATTTGCAAAATAAAGCGTTAATTCTACCGTCTGGTAGGCGCTCGGTGACGATCCTGTGTTTTCTACGAAATCATCTTCTGTCATAAGTCCGATCGAATTGCCGTCACTGTCTTTAAGCGACTCTCCGTCGATCGTAAACAGTACTGCGTTGACCCCTTCAATTTCCGAAAGCGAACATACAATAGATGCCCTCATAAGCTTTTCTTCCAGACTGTTTACTTTTAAATACGCTTTATTGAAGTCGATATCTAATATACTCCCCCGCAGTTCACATTTTTGTACAGATACTTCATTCGGAATCGGAGGAACATTTTCGATTTTATCCGATGGTTTCCGAAGCGTTTCCAGTATATCCTCTGCCATACCGCAGATTTCTTTGTCCGTCATCTTCTTGCCTTTTGCCGTTTTCCCGGTTTCATAGGGCGCTTTAACAAGTCCTGTTCTGTCTTCATTAAGATAATAGACTGACATCTCCGAATCTATTTTCTTCTTCCGGCAGCCTGAAAGGAAAAACGGCAGACACAAGGACAAAATAAGACAAATGCATATTACGACCGCAAGTTTCCTGTTCCTTTTCATCTCCCCACTCCTTCCGGCACTGTTGTATAGATCAGCGGAATCCGAACTGTAAATGTCGTTCCCTCGCCTTCGTTACTATGCACTTTGATCGATCCTCTGTGAACGATCACTGCGTTTCTGGCGATCGCAAGCCCCAGTCCCGTTCCGCCGATTTCTCTGGAATGAGACTTGTCTACCCGGTAAAACCTCTCAAATATATGTGCCTGATCTTCCTGAGGGATTCCAAGACCGGAATCTTCTACTTTTAAATAAAAATATTTATGATCGGCATTTAAAGACACATGAACCCATCCGTTTTCATGATTATATTTAATCGCATTTTCCACAAGATTTGAAACGGCAAGTGTAAATTTCGTCTCATCAATCTCTGCGCTCACCGGACGGAAACTTTCCATGACCATCTCAACATTTTTCTTTTCCGCGATCGGTTTCAGCCTCTTTAATATTTGTTCAAGCAAGTCGTTGATATTCACCTGCTGAATGTTCATCGTCTGACCGGTCCGATTCATTTTCACAAGAGAAAGAAGATCTGTTATGATCTGATTTTCCCGGTCGATTTCTTTCGCGATATCTTCCATAAATTCACGGTACATTTCCACAGGAAGGTTTTCCTGCTCAAGAAGCGAATCTGCCAGCACTTTCATCGATGTCATCGGAGTTTTCAGTTCATGGGAAACGTTTGAGACAAACTCTTCTCTGGAGTCGTCCAGCTGCTTTAGTCTGCCGAGCATTTTGTTGAACGCTTCACTTAGCTGACTTGTCTCCGCAAACGTGTCTACGTGCAGCACATCGTCACTGTATCCTTCACTCACATTTTCAATCGCCCCTGTAATCTTATGAATCGGTTTTACAAGTTTATTGGCAAGGGCCACCCCGAAAACAGCCAAGAAAATCGCCGCTATTCCTACTACGACACCTCCATGCGTATAAAATACCTGTTTTGTAACTTCAATACTGTCTGTAGAGACACTTGCTAAAATCACACCGTCTATCTTCTTTTTCCCCGGGATATTGATCGGTGAAGTCACTTCGATATAATGATTCTTTTTATCATAGTGGTTCGTCGGCTTTGTGCGCATGCACCGAACGACGCTTTCCGATACATTCGTCTTTCCTTCATCGAGATTATATGTATCTTTAATTACGCAGAGATCTTCATCCATGATCATAACTCTGCCGTTATATATATTCGTCAGCTGCGTCAGATTAGAATCGATCACTTCCGAAGTCGGATCGGAAAGATATCCGTATGCCGAGAGCTGATTGCTTAATATTGTACATTGATTTTGGATTTCCGCAGTCCGAAGTTCGACCGCACGCGACTCGTAAAATGCTACGATTCCGAAAAGTGTTGCAAGGCAGGGTATCAGCCCTGCCAGCATTGTACAAAGAATCACACAAAAACGCATGTTCCCGATAATTTTACGGTTGGATACAAATTGATATTTAATCTTGGAAATAATAACCCACTCCCCACTTTGTATGTACATATTTCGGTTCACTCGGATTCATCTCAATCTTCTCACGAAGCCTTCGGATATGTACGTCTACTGTTCTTGCATCTCCCGGGTAATCATATCCCCACACCAGATTCAGCAGATTTTCTCTGCTGTATACTTTGTTTGGATTCATTGCCAGAAGCTCTAAAACATCAAATTCTTTTGCCGTAAGATTGATCTCTCTCTCTCCGATAAATACTCTTCTGCTCTCACAATCAATCTTTAAGCTTCCTTTGATCAGCACCGGTCCGCCTGCCGGTTCTTTCCGTTTCGACGTCCGCCTCATGATGGCTTTGATCCTCGCCTTCACCTCTAAAATGTTAAACGGTTTCGTTATATAATCATCCGCACCGTATTCCAGTCCCAGTATCTTGTCCATATCCTCGCTCTTTGCCGTCAGCATCACAACCGGCATATCCGAAAATTCCCGAATCTGCTGACACACCTGAAAACCGTCCAGTTTCGGCAGCATCACATCCAAAAGGACAAGATCATATTCACATGCCTTTGCGTATTCCAAAGCCTCCTCGCCGTCATAGGCGCAGTCTACTTCCATGCCTTCCTGCTCGAGGCTGAAGCGGATTCCTTTTACGATCAGCTTCTCATCATCAACAACTAAAATTCTCTTACCCATACTCCTCTTTTTTCGACTCCTTATGCACTGCGGTATACAAAACCGCTCTCTTATGTCAGATCGTTATGTCTTCTTTTATTTTATTAAATACTCCCTCTTTGATTCCCTCAATCTGCATCAATTCTTCGATTGACTGAAAGCCGCCGTGTTCTTCCCGATATGCGATTATACTTTGCGCTTTCGCCTCTCCGACTCCTGTAAGCGTCATGAGTTCCTCTTTTTCGGCTGTATTAATATTTATCTTCCCATCGTCCGTACGTTCGGTCACTTCCGATACAACCCCTGCGCCTTTCACTTCATCTAAAGAAGGCACATAAATCTGTTCTCCGTCAACGACAACCCTCGCCTGATTAACCGCTTCCGCCGCAGCGTTTTCTGTCAGCCCGCCCGCTTTCGCAATCGCTTCAAACACTCTGGAATCCTGTTCCAGTTCATATACGCCCGAAGCCTGAACTTCTCCGCAAACATATACGAATACTTTTTTACGCTCCGGATTTTCTTCCACTGTACCGCTGTCCGCTTCCGCCTTTTTTCTTTCTGCCTTCTCTGCTGGCTCTTCGCTCTTTTGTGATGTATGATCCGACTTTTCTTCTTCCGCAGAAAATAAAAATTCTTCTGTTTCAGGAACGGCCGAATCTTTGTTCCCGCACCCAAACAGGAAACTTGCCGAAATAAGAAAGAACACTGTCATGACAGCGTATTTTTTTCTGTATTTTTTCTGATTGTCTTGCATATTCTTCTCCTCAGCTTTGCCGGGAGAATTACCCCTTTATGTCGGACATTAATATTGTAACGAATTTTTACTAAAATTACAATAGACAATTAACGTCTTGTTACATCTCTGTCAACCTATTAAGGACAACTTTCTTTTTCTTTACAAAAAAAACATATATATTACAGATTTATTACTTTTATTTCCATTGAAAAACTGCTATGCCGGCAACCGCAAGAAGGAGACCACCTGCTTTTCTCCATGAGAACGGCTCCCGATCCATTCCAAACAATCCGAAAAGCTGGATCAGATAAGCAACCGTAAGCTGTGCGATCACAATGAGAAGAGCTGAACGCGCAGGCCCTAACGCTTCGATACTTTTTATAACCGTCCATGTGATCCCTGCGCCGATCACACCGCCTAACAGCATATATTTCGGCTGTACTTCCATAAGCTGTGAAACCTGATCTCTTCCGGTAAAAAACCACATCGCAAGACAAACCGCAAAAGCCGTAAACTGTACCCAGCCGTTTCCGACCCACATTCCTGTTGTCTTCGTAACCTGTGTGTTAAATACTCCCTGAATACTCATAAGCGCTCCGGACAAAAGAGCAATTAAAAAACCGATCATATACATACCTCCGAACTGTTTAGATCAAACAATTTTTCTAACTTCCTTTAGTATGTCCTTCGACCGGTTTCTTATTCTGTCTATTTATGTAACATTTTCTCTTATGAAAACATTGGAGAAATATCTTTACGGAAACACTTTTATGCAAGTATTCTGCGCATCTTCTCAACCATCTGATCGATATGCTCTTTTTCTACGATCAGCGGAGGAACAAAACGGATTACGTTTCCCTGCGCCTGTATGATAAGCAGACCTTCTTCAATCGCACGATCATTGATCTCTTTGATCGGCTTTGTGATCACAAGACCCTGCATCAGACCTTTTCCTCTTCGCTCTGTCACACAGTCAAATTCCGCTTTAAGTTCTTCTAATTTTTCTGTAAAGTATGGAGCTATCTCATTGACATGTCCTACAATATTTTTTCTCTCAAAAATGGAAAGAACTGTCTTTACCGCCGTGCACGCAAGCGGATTTCCTCCGTATGTCGCCCCGTGATCTCCCGGTTTAAGAGAATATCCGGCAACCTCTTCCGTCATTGCAAACGCGCCGACCGGAATGCCGTTTCCGATCGCTTTCGCCATCGTAAGGATGTCCGGCTTTACTCCGTACCCCTGCCATGCAAACATCGTACCTGTTCTGCCCATGCCGCACTGTACTTCGTCACAGATCATAAGGATATCGTTTTCATCACAGAGCTTTCTGATCCCTTCCATAAATTCCTGTGTCGCCAGATGAATGCCGCCCTCTCCCTGAAGCGGTTCTAAAATAATCGCACACGTTTTCTCATTCACAAGCGACTTCACACTGTCAAGATCGTTAAATTTTGCAAACTTTACCCCCGGAACAAGCGGCTCAAAAGGTTCTCTGTAAGAATCATGTCCTGTAACCGATACCGCTCCAAATGATCTGCCGTGAAACGAGTTTTCCATAGCGATAAATTCATATCGTCCCGATCCTTTTGTATATGCATATCGTCTCGCTGCTTTTAAAGCCCCTTCATTTGCTTCGCCGCCGCTGTTTGTAAAAAATACCCGATCCATTCCGCTGACTTTATTCAGCGCTTCCGCCGCTTCCCCGCAGCTTTCATGATAATAAAGGTTGGACGTATGGTATAATTTATCAATTTGTTTTTTCAGCGCCTCGTTTAATTCTTTATTGTCATACCCAAGCCCTGTCACTGCGAAGCCTGCCGCAAAATCAAGATATTCTTTTCCGTCTGTATCATACAGATACATTCCCTTTCCATGGTCAAGTGCGATCGGAAAACGATTATATACATGAATAAGGTTTTCCTCTGCCGCCTGTATCTTACTGTTCATCGTGATTATACCTGCTTTCTGTACTATTTAAAATCGCTGTTCCGATCCCTTTATTAGTGAAAATCTCAAGAAGAAGACAATGCGGAATCCTTCCGTCAAGAATATGCACTCTTGAAACACCTGCTTCGATCGCATCGATACAGTTCTGAAGTTTCGGAAGCATTCCCCCTCCGATATAACCTTCTGTCATTAGTTTTTCCGCCTCTTTTACACAAAGTTCCGAGATTAAGGTAGACGGATCTTCCGGATCTTTATACACTCCCTCGATATCAGTCAAAAACGCTAATTTTTCCGCTTTCACCGCGCGCGCGATCGCACACGCCGCATCATCTGCATTAATATTATATGTATGGTAATTTTCATCCATACCGACCGGACAAATGATGGGAAGGAAATCTTTTTCCAGGAGATCGTAAATAATCTGTTCATTTACCTCTGTAACTTCTCCTACATATCCGATATCCTGACCGTCAGAGTATTTCTTCGCCACCTTTAACAAAGCTCCGTCCTTACCGCTGATACCGATCGACCTCACGCCAAGGCTCTCAACAAGTTGAACAAGACTTTTATTTACTTTTCCAAGTACCATCTCGGCTAATTCCATCGTATCTTTGTCTGTCACACGAAGCCCATTGATAAACTTCGGTTCCATACCGGCTTTTTCAACCCATTTGCTAATCTCTTTTCCGCCGCCATGTACGATGATCGGCTTAAATCCGACAAGCTTCAAAAGCGTCACATCCTCAATAACGCGCTTTTTCAATTCTTCGTCGATCATAGCGCTTCCGCCGTATTTCACAACGATGATCTTTCGGTTGAACCGCTGGATATACGGCAAAGCTTCAATCAAAACTTCTGCTTTATCAAGATATTGCTGCATGTTTTTATTCATGTTCTCTCTCCAATCTTTTTGTCTCGTATCTTTGATCCTGCAAATAACTCTTTTTTCACTGACATGTTCTAGCTTCTGTAATCTGCATTAATGCTGATATATTCATGAGTCAGATCGCATCCCCATGCCGTTGCCGCGGCATCACCTTCTTTCAGATCGGCGATCGCAGTCACCTTAGGCTCAGATAAAATTTCCGTTGCTTTTTCCTCACTGTAATTTAGCGCAACACCGTTTTCAATGATCTGAAGCTTTCCTGCCGCACTTTCAAAAAACAAATCCACCTTCTCAGGATCAAACTGTGCTCCCGAATATCCCATCGCACAGAGGATTCTGCCCCAGTTCGCATCGTGACCTGCTATTGCCGTTTTCGTCAAATTTGAGCAGACGATCGATTTCGACAAAACCTTTGCCTGCTCTTTCGTCTTCGCGCCTACGACTTTTACTTCAAAAAGCGCCGTCGCGCCTTCTCCGTCTCCCGCCATCTCTTTTGCAAGCGTTTCATTGACATAATGGAGAGCTTTCTTAAACTGTTCGTATTCTTTTGTTCCATATTTAATCTTCTTATTATCTGCCATTCCGTTAGCCAGCAAAAGAACCGTATCGTTTGTAGATGTATCTCCGTCTACGGAAATCATGTTGTAAGTATCTTCCACATCTTCACTTAACGCACACTGAAGCGCTTTTTTTGTAATTGCGGCATCCGTTATCAGAAAGGCTAACATTGTACACATATTTGGATGAATCATTCCCGATCCCTTTGACATCCCGCCGATCGTCACGGTCTTCCCTCCGATCTCAAAGGTAACTGCCGCTTCTTTCTTCTTTGTATCCGTTGTCATGATCGCTTTTGCTGCCTCTGTTCCCTTTTCTTTGCTGCTGTTCTTTGCCTCTGCCAGCATTTTGATTCCCGATTTCACCCGGTCCATCGGAAGCTGCATACCAATCACTCCTGTGGAACCGACAAGCACGCTTTCCGCCTCTACGCCAAGAACACAAGCCGCCTCTTTTGCCGTTTCTTCACAATATTTCATTCCCTCTTCTCCGGTACATGCATTTGCAATGCCGGAATTTACGATCACTGCCTGTGGTTTCCGCTTTGACTCCACGATCGCGCGATCCCACTTTACAGGAGCCGCTTTCACAAGGTTTGTTGTAAAAGTTCCCGCCGCCTTACACGGCTTTTCACTGTAGATCAGCGCCATATCGGTACGGTCTTTATACTTGATGCCCGCTGCCGCTGCCGCTGCCTGAAATCCTTTTGCCGCTGTTACTCCGCCATCGATCACTTTCATTTTGTCCTCTCCTTTTTGTACCCTATATGTTCTGTCAAAGTTTCTTCTATAAAAGAAAACTCCGCCTCTTAAAAGAGGCGAAGTCAATCCGCGATTTCACTTTAATGAAAGAAGAACCGTTTCTTTATCAAAACGTCTGTATTTCTGTTTTTTGTTCTCCCCCCGCCTTTTTCTGTGTCGACGATTGTTTTAAATCATCTAACCGTCTAAATTCTATACGCAAATATTATTAGCTATTATATTATGAAATAAAATCTGTTTTGTCAACTATTTCATCTTTTGAATTACGGGCTATACGAATCATTTTTAAATTACCGGACATGGATTCAAACTCTCTCACAATAAACTAAATACCGCTGATAATTGTGAGGATATGGATGACAAGTCACAAGAGTCACCATATCTTTGCCTTCCTGTATTCTGATCTTATCAATCTCATCCGGAGATATCACCTCTATCCGTTCCACTTTATAAGTCATCGTTTCCCAGAAGTTTGTAATAAATATTTCATCCCCGATTTTCAATTTTTCAATCTCACGAAACATCTTTGCATAACTGTATCCCCGATGTGCGACAACCGCCATATTCGTATTATTCCCACCGATCGGCATCGACGTTTCCGTAAGCTGAGCAGCTCCTTTTGACATATTTTCTTCGTTAGCGCCCAAATATAACGGAAGCTCAAGATCCATAACCGGAATTTTAATATATCCTGCAATTCCATCTTCTACTCCGTACTCTTCCAAACGGATTGCCGGGTTTGCATATGCATACGGATCTGCCAGATTTTCCTGATTGTTTTTTATAAGTTCTTCGTTATAGTTCTTCATTTCTTCATAAAGCCGGGCATATTTTTCAGGATTCGCATCCCGGACATTCTCCGTCGTTTCTTCAAACTGACGAAACATACTCTCTGTCTTTATCTTATAAAATTTCTGAAGAATATGCGGATAAAGCAGAATCCCGCATCCGATCAAAAGAAGAATCAGACCGAAAATAAAAAGTTTTCTTTGTTTTCTCACTCTTTTCATCTTTTTCTCCTTTTTAGACTTCTCTTCCCGGCTTTTTTCTTTCTGCCCCTTGTCCTTCGTTTTTTCTTCATTTTCCTTACACACACCGCCACTGCAGCAACGAATAAACTGACGAGGGCAAATACCGCTGCGCCATATGCGATCATCTCCGTTATATCCCGCTCTTTTTTCGCCGTATCCGACTCTTTCTCTTCGCTTTCCTTCACGATTTCATCACATATTTTTTCTCCCCGGACAAGCAGTCTATGACTGTTTACCCCGTACGGCGTACACGTTAAGAGCGTTATGTATTCCTTATCCGCTATCGGACGCAATGCATCTGTATCTTCCGGCTCTATCACTGAAATCTGATCTACCTCATAAGTAAGAAGATGATCCAATACATGGATATAAAACAAATCCCCTTCCTTCATTCGATCCAAATCTGTAAACAATTTTGCAGTAGACAATCCTCTGTGGGATGCAAGAACCGAATGCGTACCTTTTCCGCCTATAGGAAGAGCCGTTGTTTCCATATGTCCGACGCCCCGTCTCAACACCCTCTCACTGACTCCATGATAGATCGGGAGCATAACGTCGATCGCCGGAATTTCAATATATCCCATCACTCCTTCTTTTTCTTCTACATTGAGCACATCTTTATAATTACCGGGCAAAACAGAGCCGCTTCCTAATATAAACGGATCTTCTACAGACATTCCCGTAACAGATTCATTATACTTTACAGCCTTTTCCCACTCTGATTTCATATCTGTCTTCGGAAGTTCTTCAACCGTCTGCTCATAACGACTGATCATCTCTGCCTGGTGCCGCTCTGCAAGCTTGTTACTGACTGCCGGATACAACAGTATACATGCTCCGATCAGAAAAAGAGCCGTTACGATTAGCTTTTTACTTCTGCTCATAATCACCTAAAGGGAGGTTCGTCTTCTAAGACTCCCTCCCTCTTCCTTCTTAGTCTTTCAATCTGCTTTCTATTGATCAGCGATCTTTTTTCTTTCTGGACATAAAAATAATAATGCCCGCCGCTGCCATAACCGTCAGACCGACTGCCGTAAAAATGATCGTTCCATTTCCACCTGCTGCCGGAAGTTTACTCGGTTTTGTGTTTATGATCGTATCGCTTGGAACCGTAGCAGTAGATGAATCGTGATTCACTGTCACTTCAAAATATTTACTCGGAAGCTGATATCCTTTTACCGTTTTTGTCTCTACAAGATAATACTTCTTTGCTCCGGTAGCTGCGTCGTCACCTTGAACTTTATTTTCTTCATTCGCCTTATTTGTATAATATGCAAGACCTCTAAACTCTGCAACGCCCTTATCGTTCGTCTTTACAACTGTAGTAAATTCCTTTTGATTCGGATCATATACCTTCAAAGCTCCTGTAATTTCTCCCGCCTTATTATTTTGGAGAAGTTTTACTGCTGCCTGTGCTTTTTCCGTACTGTCGAAAATCATAAATTCAACATCTTTTAAAGGTGTTCCGTCTGCCTTTTCCCCAACCTTTTTAATGGCAATCTTTCCGGTATGTACTTCCGGCCGCTCGTTTTCAGGCACGCTTACATCAACAGCCGTACCCTTTGCAGTTGTAAATTTCAAATCTGCGTCATTATAAATTGCTTCCCCTGTTTTTGCCGTTTTATTGATCATCGTATCAAAACGGATCTGAAGAAATGCAGCCTGAGCATCCGGATTATTAATCGCTTTTTTCAATTTTATTTTTCCCGCATCGGTCAGACTTATTATCAATGTATTCTCATTTCCTTCTGCTGGCTCTTCCACTGAATAATCCGTATCTTTTTCTAACTCATCTATTACCGTTTTATAATCCTTATCTACCGCTTTAACAACAATGTTCCCTTTATATGTAAGCTGAGAATCGATTTTATCTGTCACTTTGTATAATTTTGCGGTATCATAGCTGCCGTTATCATTTGTCAATGCAATATTACCCGGAATCGCCGTATGGATAATCCACGTCTGATTCTCTTGCATATCAAAAGAATCATGCTTATTTCCTGCATATGTAACATCCTTTTCAATAGACAGCACTTCATTCTTTGGATATACATGTACATTATAATTAAGTGTCTGACCGTCTGCCTGCGTCATCGGAACATCAACATAAAATGCTTTTCCTACCATCGCATCATCTTTCTCATTCGGAAGAACCGCATCACTTCCATCGGATGAATCCAAACCTAACTCTTCTACTTTGTATCTGCCCAACGGAAGATCTTCCAAAACTGCTTCTCCGGACTCATTCGTAACTACCGTACGAGATATTGTCGTTTCGTTCCATTTTCCCGCTTGGTCCTGCTCCATTTTTGTAACCTGAAACTTAACATTTGCCAGCGGTTCTGCCGTTTCAGGAAGACTATCCATTTCAATACCGCCGTTTTCTGTGTTTGATTCAAACGCATTTTCTGCATCAGGCATCTTATATTTATGAATCGTAATAGAACCTTTCTGGTCATTACCCACTACTTGTCCGCTATTTTCCACAGCAAACGCCGTCGTCATTGTTCCAAACAACATTACTGCTGCCAGAGCTATCGTTGTCATATATTTCAAAATCTTTCCCATAATTTTAAGCTCCTTTTCTTTTGAATCTAAAATATAATACAAGTGAACAACAGATGATCATAAATCCACTGAACACAAAAATCTTCGTACCGTTTCCTCCCATCTTCGGAAGGAGGCTTGTCTCTCTGTTAGAAACCTTAAATCCTTCTATATGATTTCCACTGATTGCCGGTACGTCGCCTCTTGCTTCAAAAGTGACTTTCTTACTGGCATCATCTGTAACAGCAATAGTCACCTTCCAATATCCCGTCGGTTTCAAATATCCTTTCGGAGCTTTTGTCTCTTTAAGAAAATATTCCCCTTGTTTCAACCGACCGAAATCAACAATTCCTTCTTCTGATGATACAACCGGACCTCCTACAATGCTCCATTTGTCGGCATCGTTCTCATCACCCTGATAAAGGGTAAATTCCGCGCCCGCAAGCTCATTTCCTGTTTTTTCATCTACTTTTATGAAGGAAAACGGGACTGTAGGTTCATTTTCCACTTGAAGAATTCCATCTTTTTTTTCGAACTGCGGAACTGTGGAATCGTCTTTTTCTGTTTTTTCTACTTTAACTTCATCTTTATGTGCATCGACGGTTACTGTCCATGTTCCTTCCGGCAAAATGAATCCATCCAATGTCGCCTCTTCTGATAATATGTATTCGCCGGATACAAGTTCTGAAAACTTCACGATTCCATCAGCCTTGCTTACCTCTTCCGCGCTCCATGTACATCCTTGTTCATCCACAAATCCCGTCTTATCGTTATGTGCATGTGTACAAGACTCCGGTGAAATCAAGCCTTTGCACTTTTTATCATGTTTATGATTACATGTTAGTTTAAACCGAACTCCTTCCATCACAGTTTGATCTTCTGCGCTTACCTTTTTAAAAACAAAGTCCGTTTTTTCTCTGTCATTTCCGACTGTAAGATTCGCCTTCAATCTGTAAATCGGTTGAACTGTTACCGTACCGTCAATCACCCCGGCCTCTTTTTCATCACCTTTTCCTTTGTTAATAAACTCAGCGGCGTTTTTTGCCGCTTCTCCCGTCTCATTTGTAAAGGTCTTCCCGGTATTCTTCTGCGTTTTCCGGTCAAAATACGTTACAATGATCTGATCTAACACCATCCCTGTTCCCGGAGTAACTTTAATATTTACATCCGGCGAATATCGATCGATATATGTACTGTTTTCCCCGGCTGATGTGGATTCTCCTTCTGTAGGCGTTACCGTCTGTTCTCCGCCTGTGATTTCCATTTCACCGCCCCCAACCGAGAAAAAGACAGGATCACTGTTTAACTCAAAACCTTCCGGAGCTTCTGTTTCTGCAAAACAATAGTCTCCGTTCGGAATCTCCGTACTAAAATTTATCTTTCCCTCTTCATCTGTTATATACTCATCCGGCTGATACAGCTCTCCTTTTACAAAATTGCCTTCCTCGTCCCGAACGGCTTTATACAGCTTAAATTTTGCATCTTTTACAGGTCTGAATCTTCCTTCGTCGGTGCCTGCTACCGTTTTTGTCAAAGTAAGCTTTGTTTCTGCGGGTTCCGGTTTTACTTTTACATAAATACGGATCATATGATTAATTAAAAATTTCATGCTTGAACTTCCGATCGTCGACATATCTGTTTCCGCATTTTCCGCCGTGCCATAATACCACAACACATTATCTGTTCCCAAACCGCATCTCACATATCCACTTGACGAAACATTACGCACCGGAAATATTTCATCTGTCAGTTTATCATAGTCCAAATAAGCGCCATCGATATTGGTAGACTGAATCATCGTAGCATCTTGGTCTTTTAATATTTCAATACGAAGTCCACCGCGTTCAATATAAGGAATTGACAGATTTATATTCTTTATATTTTCATCTGAATTATCTTCCGGTTTGATCAAAATTACCGGATCTGCTCCTAATTTAAACGCCTGGTCGAGCGTTTGCTTTATGATCAAACGCCCTCCGGCTATTACCGGATATTTTCGCACCGGATTTAAAGATATATTAAGATGTGTATTTCTAAGCTGCTCTCCAAACCACTTTTTTCCTTCATCAATATCGGTCAATCCTTCCGCAGAACCTAATGATTCCAAATAATTTATTGATAAAGGCGACAAATCCGAAATGGCATTGTTCTCTAAGTCGATCATTCCGGCTTTTCTAAGCCACTCGATTCCTTCGATACTTTTGATCAATTCATTCTCCGGCTTCTGAGTGTCTAACTGTTCTGTTTTTTTCTCAACTTTCTTATTTGCATATTGCACAGCTCCGGGCTCATCCACTAATGACTCCAGATACTTGTTTGCCTCTTCCTGCGTATTAAATTCTTTTGATATATCCTTAATTTCAAACGATGGAATAAACGTAGCCATCTGTGCAGATGCTATATATGTTACTTTCCTTGCATATCCGTCTGCTTTTATCATCCCCGTAAAAGACCCTAAAACTTCTTTCACGCTTTGCCCCGGTGTTCCCATCCATCCTGCTTCAAACAAAGAATCATAAACTGCAACGGCAAAATTACGATCTGTAAAACCAACGTCCATAATCTGCCCGATGCCTATATCTCTGTCTATACTGATTGCCGTAGTTCCTTGTGTATAAACAGGCAACACAAAAAAAGTTACTTTTGATTCAGCAATATCAGTCTGCGCTCCTTCCCCTGCTTTATTTTCCTCATTCCGCCCTGTCTTACCTGATGTCTGATCGTCGGAAACTTTCTTCTTTGTTTTCGTATTATTTATTGTTTGTTTTGTCTCTGTCTTTATCTGTTTGCCTGCCTGTACATCGGCCACATTCCCCAATGTTACGGCAGAACCAAATAGCAAACTGCATAATAACAGTGACACGCCCCTTTTTATTTTATTCATTATCTACTCCTCTCCCCATCTTCTCTATTGTTCTGCTCATCGCATCCCAACTCCTTTCTACTATACTGCTGTGAAAAGCAGAAGATATTAGTGAGAATTTCCCTTCACATCGCCTCTTTTCCTCTCCCTCTGTTCCACTCACCCAAAGTGCCAAAAGACGCATTCTTGGATTGCAGGCGGCTTCCAAGTTCTCGGACAAATCCGGACTTTAGCTCGTCGTCGTTGCAAAAACAAAAAGCCGCTTCCTTTTTGCCCCTCAGAAAAAGTTACTTTTCGGAATATTTTATCTGTCAATCCCATATAGTAACTAGACATTACCAATATTAGCATAACAAACCTATAGACTCAAGAGAAAATGTAACTATCTATTGCCAAAATTTCGCTAAAAACTCAGCAAACTACCACTCGAAAGGAGACGCTATATGCAAAATCCAAAACAAATTTTTGCGTCCACACTAAAGTATTTACGATATAAGCATCATTTTTCTCAAGAAAAATTAGTTATCCAGATGCAAATACGCGGGAGTACTATTACTCGTGAAGTTTATAAATTCATTGAATCCGGTTCCGGCAATATCAAAGTTTTTGACTTAGTTATTTTAAAAAATATCTATCGTATTCCTTACTCTGATTTCTTTGTCGGTCTTTCTCCTGCCACACTTCCACGAACTTCGATAACTATGTTACTTAGACATCCTACTTTCACCGATAATCTCGCACTCTTAAGAACATCCCATGAATATACACAACAACAGTTAACCGATGCAATGAATGAGATGGGAACTTTTATTCACCGGGCTGCTTATGCAAATATTGAACGCGGAAAACGAAATCTTAAAGTTACAGATCTTGTATGCTTAAAAACAATCTACAATGTCCCTTATGAAGCGTTTTTTGAAGGAATCAAAATCCACGAATAAAGATGTCTATACAAAAAACAGAGCTGCCGATCTGTACAGCTCTGTTTTTTGTATAACTCTCATATGATAACTTTATTCAAACAGACTATTGACCGTTAAATGCAGTTATATTTTCTTCATTTAACGTAAAATCATAATAATTCAGATCCAGACGCTCCGTCCATCCGATTGTATTCCAAAATGCATTTCCAATATCATTTTCCGTAAATGCGATCAAAGATACTTTATTAATCTTTTCTTCTTTCAGCGCTTTCATCGCAAAAACAACCATCCTTTTTCCGATTCCGTGACGTCTGTAATCTTCATCTACACAGACATGATACAAACACCCCCGTCTTCCGTCGTGACCGCACAAAATACTTCCGACAATGCGACCGTCTTTTTCTGCCACGACACTTGTCGTCGGGTTTCGTTTCAAAAAGCGCGCCACTCCTTCTTTTGAATCATCGATACTTCGGATACCAAATCCTTTTATTTTTTTCCAAAGGGCATATACCCCCTCATAATCTTCTATCGTCATGATCCGTACCATACTGCATCATCTCCTCTGTTTTTTCCCGTTTGGTTTTACTTTCTGCCCTGCTGCTTTTTGCACGATATACATCTTAAGGAAACATCGGAACAAGCTCAAGGCCTTCACTTTCCGGAAGTCCGAACATCAGATTCATATTCTGAACCGCCTGTCCTGCCGCTCCTTTAACCAGATTATCGATCGCTCCCATCATAATAATCCGATTTGTCCGTGGATCGATCTTAAACCCGATATCGACATAATTACTTCCTTCCACCCATTTCGTTTCAGGGCATACGTCTTTTTGAAGCACACGCACAAATTTTTCACCGCCATAATATTTATCATATACAGCCTTTACGTCTTCATAGCTTACTTCTTTCGTAAGTTTTGCATACTCTGTAACTAAAATTCCTCTGTTCATCGGAACTAAATGCGGCGTAAAATTAAGAACGACTTTTTTCCCGGATGCGTATCCAAGCTGTTCTTCGATTTCGGGCGTATGTCTGTGTGTCGCCACTCCGTATGCTTTAATATTTTCATTCACTTCGCAGTAAAGATTCGGCAGTTTTGCTCCTCTTCCCGCTCCTGACGTTCCTGATTTTGCATCGATGATCAAGGTGTCCATATCGATCAGCCCTTCTTTTGCCAACGGATATGCCGTCAAAATGGAACAAGTCGTATAGCATCCCGGATTCGCCACGAGACGGGCCTTCTTCACATCTTCCCGATTAACTTCACATAATCCGTACACCGCTTCTTCAATAAACTGTGGGGATTTATGTTCGAGCTTATACCATTCCTCGTATATTTTTACGTCTTTCAGACGGAAATCCGCGCTTAAATCTATAATCTTTGTCTTTGACAAAATTTCTTCGTTTACAAGAGACGCACATAATCCCTGCGGCGTAGCCGTAAAAATCACATCTACCTGTGATGCCAGTTCTTCCATATTATCATCCATGCAGACCGCATCTATGATCTGAAACATATTTTGATATACGTCCGCATATTTTTTATCTATGTAACTTCTCGAACCGTACCATTTAATTTCCGCCTCTCTATGCCCTGTCAATATTCTGACCAGTTCACCTCCGGCATATCCTGTTGCACCGATAATTCCAACTTTTATCATAATCTATTCGCTCCTCTCTGCTGTTTGCTTTTCACAAACCTGCCCTGTCTCAATATTTCTTCACAAAAAATAAAATGAATATGCATTCTTTTTGCATAATAATACATCATTCTTGCATAATATGCAAGTTTTTTCTGTTATCAAATACATTAATCTGTATTTAACTTATATCCACTTACAAAAAATATCGGAAATCGAGACGCTCTCCGAATTAAACTTCAGCTTACGGTTCGATTTCCGATATTTTTATATTTCTTTCTATTATTTTTTTCTATGTTTCTTCTCTAACCAGTTTCTTCACACATTCCTCTATAACAGCAGATATATTTTCTGTAAACTGTTCTAGCATCATCTCTCCTTTTTCTTCTGTTGCAGGTACCGGATTTCCGTATGTTCCCGAAACGCTCAACTCTCCGATCGATGTGTTGTCCATTCCGTACGTAGTCGGTCTGACAGGATATTCCTGCACTGCCCGCTCCATATGAACTGTCTCCGGCTTTACTGCCAGCATAAGTGACGTTTCAAACTCGCAGGCATGAAACATTCCTCCCCATGTCGGAGTTTCCATATATTTATCATAAATTTCTTCCATTCCCGGATAAAACATCCCCAACACTTTCACATCTGTTTCATCTTGTATTTCCCGTATCGCATATTTTATCACCGACCTGTTCGCCTCATGTCCGTTCATAAAAATAAGAATTTTTACCCCGTATCTTTCTACAGAACGAACAACATCTTTCAATATTTCCCGAAGAATATCCTGTCGGATCGTTACAGTTCCGATTCTGTCACGCCAACTCCAAGAATACCCAAAATGAATACTTGGATACACAAGCGCTCCCGTTTTTTCTGCTGTCTTTTCAGCCAATGCTTCCGCCAAATAAACATCTGTTCCAATAGGAAGATGATACCCATGCTGTTCCGTTGATCCAATAGGAACGATTACTACCGGAAACTCACGTAACCGCTCCTGCACTTCCCGCCATGTCATATCTTTTACTTGATTGCTCATATTTGGGACACCTCCACATACTTTCGCGCTGTTTCTCTGATCTTTTTCAAATCACTCCTCTTTGCATGTTTCGGAACAAGATTACTTCCGGCCGCCACACCTTTATATCCTAATCTATAGAAATTCACTGCATTTTCCGGTGTTACCCCGCCAACCGCCACATAATCCATCTCCGGGAAAGGACCTTTTAACGCTTTAATATAACGATCGGAAAACGCATCGGCAGGAAATAATTTTGCAAGATGGATTCCACAATTTACCGCTGCCTGAACTTCAGACGGTGTCAGCACTCCGGGTAAAACTTCTATCTTCTTTTCCAATGCATATCGAACAATCTGCTCATCAAATCCGGGAGTCAGAATATACGGCACTCCCATATCTGAAAGTACATCAATTTCCTCTTTTTTCTTAACTGTTCCTGCACCGATATAAACATCCCGACCTTCAAAATACTTTCTGCTTGTTCGGATACACTTCATGCCGTTTTCTCCGTCACTTAGCGAAATCTCAAACCATCTGATCCCTTCTTCCACAAGGCCTTCTATGATCGAAATAATTTCTTTTTCTTCCACTTCCCGAATAATCGAGACAAGTCTTGCACTTTCTAACATCATTTTCTCCCTAATAAACTGCCAGCCATCGCTTTGGATTTTCAACAAAAATTTTATGAATCACGTCCTCATCCACCCCTTCGTCCAGAAGTCTTGGAATAAATTTTGTCTTGATATATCGAAATCCCGGACCTCCTCCGTATCCTTCCAGATAAGAGGCTCTCCCCATATCTCCCGAAATAAGAAGCTGATCAGCATATCCGTGAGATATCAATGACTTAATTAATGCAACTCTGATACTGTCAGGATAGTATTTTACCTTTCCCGGTCCATCAAATTGAATATAGATTCCCCGGTCAGCAAGTTTTAACAAATAATATTCATCCGGATTTCGATCTAAATGCCCTAAAGCAACAGTGGAAAAATCTACATTTTCCCGAGCAAGAATATCTAACAATTCCATTCCCATTGTTCCTGCTTCTGTATGTCCCCAGATCGGCGCTCCACACCTTTTCTGCGCCTGTGCCGCAGCAACTGCCGTCTTTTCTTCAAGTGGATGGATCATATTGTAATATGTTCCTATTTTTATGAATCCTGCTCTGATTCCGTCTCTCCCTTCCAAAATATCGTCTGCGAGAATATCGGAAATTTCTTCTGTACTTTTTTCTTCTACCCAATTCGGATAGTAAATATGTTTGTTAAATCCGGTCGTTGCAATGACATGAACTCCTGTCTCTTCAGACATTTTTTTTAAAAGAGACAGATTGCGCCCATAATCTAACGTAGACGCCTCTACTAATGTCTGTCCGCCTACAGACTTAAACAGCTTTAATTCTGCTACGCTGCCTTCATAATCGCTCACTTCCAAATCCCTGTCTTTCTGACATGTCGGCGGAACTGCATACAAATGTTCATGTGGGTATGTAAATCCCATCTCCTCTGCCTGAATATCTCCGCAAACTGTTCTTGCAAATTTCATTCTCATACCGCCTTTCTTCATTTTTCCGCTTTTCTTTTAAACTCCTGCAATCATTCCTATTAAACGCATAAATACACTTACCAGAATTGCATCTGTTGATGCAAACCACAGACCTTCCACTCCATATCCTGTCACATCAATTAACGGGTATGCCAACGCAACTATCAACGTAAATAAAAATCCTAACAGAAATGAAGCAACGACGCATCCTCTTTTTCCTCCTAATTTATCTCCAAATACTCCGGCAGCGCCTCCCATGAAAAACAATCCGATCACTCCCGGTAATACGACAACTTTCAACTGAGTTGAAATCAAAGTTGCAAGAATCCCGCCTACCATCGCGCAGAGGAAACCGACTGTTGTAGCAACCGGACCGCTTGCATAAAAGATCGGAACATCTAAAGCAGGTCTTGCACCGGGGATAAGCTTCTCGCTGATTCCTTTAAACGCCGGGATAATCTCACCCAGAAACATTCTGACACCTTGAAGAAGTACGAGTACTCCCGCTACAAATGTCATTGCCTGAATAACAGCATATACTATTATATTTTGTCCTCCCGCCAATTCTGAAACAACCTCTGTTCCTGCCATCAAAGCCGTGAAAATATAAACTACTATCATGACGATACTCATAAGAATCGACATATCTTTTAAAAAGTCCAGTTTATTCGATACTTTCACTTTTTCCCATGTATCTGTTTCTTCATCACGATTTTTCTTTCTGACCAGCCGACCTACAAATCCACTAAAAACAATCAGGGAACTTCCCCAAAATCCAAATGCAACTTCATCCGTCTTTAAAATTTTCCTTGTATAAGGCTGAGCGATTGCAGGAAATACGACCATACAAATTCCCTGGACAACAGAACCTATGGCAACTGCCATCCATCCGTTAATCCCCATCTGATCCAACACGATCGCCATAGTTCCCGCAAACGAAAACATCATATGCCCTGTCAGAAAAATGTACTTAAACGGAGTAATTCTCGCCAGAATAATATTAATCACAAACGATAAAAGCATAATCATAGGCGTTTCAAATCCAAGCACTGTCTGAACTGCCGCTACTAATGCGTTATCTTCCGGAACAACACCTGACATTCCAAATGCTGCATTGAACATTGTGCTAAACGGTGTCAGCGCAGATGCGATCAAACTTGATCCGGCGCTCAAGATAAGAAAACCCAACATTGTTTTCATCGTTCCCTGAATCACGGTTGACGGTCTGTTTTTCATTGCAATAAGACCGATCATCGCCACTAATCCTAATACAACTGTAGGCTCACTTAAAAATTTAACAAAAAAATTCACCATAATATACCGCCTCCTTACTTATTCAAATATGGTCTGATCTTTTCTTCGATTTCCGCTTTATCTAAGAGATTTGTAATTGCCAACACCGGAACATCTGCTTCGATCTGTTTTGCAATCTCTGACGATGCCACAATCAAATCGCAGCTTTTTCCTTTATAAGAACCTAGATCTGTTGCCTCACCTTCTACTGTAATCCCATACTTTCTTCCACTTTCTTTCACTGACATCAACAACATAAGACTTGTTCCAAACCCCATTCCGCACACTGTTACAACTTTCATCTTCTCGCCTCCTTTTCCATTAATTTTTCCAGTTCCTCATATGTATTCAAGGCTGCCAGTTTTTCAATCATCCGTTCACCTGCCAGCAAAGAACTCAAATCCTGCAAAAGCTCAATATGCCCATCATCTGACACCCCTCCGAGCGCGAACACAACCCAAACAGGATCATTACACGGATGATGAAAACAAACCGGTTCTTTTAACTTCACAAAACTAATACACGGTTCTTTTACATTTCCGCCCGGTCTTGCGTGCGGCAATGCCAATCCCGGAGCCATTACCATGTACGGTCCGAACCTTTGATAAGAATCGATCATTTCTTTTACATAACCTGCTTTTGCTTTTTTATTTTCTACAAGAATATTCCCACAATATTCGATCACTTCTTCCGGTGTAGACAAAAGCGGCGGATCTAACCGTACCATTTCTTCCGTCAGCATCTTTTTCAATCTATTTGCCATAATACACCTCCATACAGCGTTCTATCTCTTCCGCCGATTTACAGGACAACAATCTGTTCTTATCTTCTAAGTTCAAAAAGAGATGAAATATATATTCTAATTCTTCTTTCATACGCTCATCTCCCCGCTGAAAACATCCCATAACAACTAACTTTACCGATGTTCTCCCCCAAATAATCGGTTCTTTCAATAATGCAAACACAAGAAAGCTGCTTCCTTCGATCAAACCGTGAGGCATTGCGATTCCTTCCACTATTTCTGTTGATACCAAATTTTCGCGTCCTACAATTCCCTCTGCTTCTTGTTCCGTAATAAATCTTTTTTCTCTGCATAAGTCACATAAATAATTCAACAGCTCGATTTTTTCCATATATTGATCAATATACAAATACATTTTTGAGACGCTCTCATATCTCCACTTCCGGTGACGCGCTAAATTTCCGACAAGCTGTTCCAATGCAATCTGTTCTTTAATATCCAACATCGGCGACAGCCTCACCCACGGTTTTCCCATAATTTCAGGCTCTTCTACCGGAAATGTCGTAATAAAAAAGTCTGCTTCTTCCGCTTTTTTTCCCGCCTCTTCCAAAAGGCCTGTTCCTATTACTTCGAGATGTGGATATTTATTATGCAGTCTGCTTTCCAATAATTTTGCCGATCCGATTCCGCTTCCATAAATAATCGCACATTTCCACTTTTTCGACTTTAGACTTCTCTCCAAATAAGATGCAAAATGCATGCCCAAAAAACTGATTTCATATTTACTTAATGAAAGCTTCGTCCATACCGAAATTTCTTCTGCCACTTCCATCGCATAGTAATACGCTGTCGGATAACTTTCCAAGACATCATTGTAAAACAGATTTTCTGTTTCCATCCCTAAAAGATATCTGCTGAAATTCGATGCCAGATGAAGCACCAGTCCGTTTACTAAAATATCGTCCTGAAACAGATCTACCTTGTAATCATTTTTAATCCTCTGAAATGCTCTTTCTGTCATATCTTGATAGAATTGAAGATTTTTTTCATTAATGCTGTCTACATATCCGTTTTGCCAAAAAGCCTGCCTGTAAACAAGAGCAAGATAAATATTTTCTATTTCCTCATCAGATTTCGGACACACTGATGTTTCAATTCTCTTTTGTATGTTACGAACAACTTCCATATCATGATTTAAATGAACTGTCTGACTGATATTTGCAAAATAGTCAGTTTTAATCGTCTTTCCTATCGCAATCCTTTGCTTTTGTATCAGTAAGTATTTCAAAAAGAACAGTTCATTTTCTTTCCTTTTATGCACTGATTTTTGCGCAAGCTCCGCATCAATCTCACTTCTCACTTTTGCCAGCATTTCTCTTGGAACACGAAAAATCTTCTCCGTTTCTTCTAATGACTTTTTCTTCAGCAATTTATACAAATAGTTTCGTATATAAACTTCACTGCCTCCTATAAAAAAACCTACATACGGTTTGTTTAAGAGTCTGAGCCCTTCTCTTTCCAGCTTTTTCTCTACTTTTTCTATAATTCTGGACATACCTGATCTGCTATAATGCAAAAGTTCCGCAAGATCATCCAACTTACATGTCCGCTCGAAAAACAATTTAAAAAGTACTTTCGTCACTTCCACATCTTCTTCAACCGCCAACGCATCCCTGAATTTTTCTTCTTCAATAATCTCTAACCGATACCCTCTTCCTTTTACGGTATGAATAAAAAATCCATATTTTAAAGATTGTTCTTTTAATTCTTTCATATATCGGATTACTGTCCGCTGACTAATTCCAGCCAACTCCCCAAGTTCTTGTGAATTCAAAAATTCTTTTGAGGATTCCAACAGAGCCTCTAATAACTGCTTGTATTTTTCCTGCATCTTCAAGCTCTTGTCCTCCTTCCATACCTTTTCGCTGTTGTTACACTAATTATAATAATATCCATTTATGAAGTCGATATGTATTTATGGCAGTTGATACATGCCAATTTCCCATCCTCTTTCCTGCTCGACATTGATTTTGCATTGTGATCAGCCAATGACATTTGCAATATAAAAGAGAGTTAGGGCGCCTCAAGGAAGGCGCCCTAACTCTCTTTTTTGTTTTAACAGCTATAATTATTTTCTGATCTGACCGTTTCCAAATATAATATATTTTGTTGTAGTCAGCGCCTCGAGTCCCATAGGTCCTCTCGCATGAAGCTTCTGTGTGCTGATACCGATCTCAGCCCCGAAACCAAACTCAAAACCGTCTGTAAAACGTGTAGATGCATTCACATATACAGCGGCCGCATCGATCTCATCCTGAAACTTCAACGCATGATTATAATCATTTGTGATGATCGATTCAGAATGTCCTGTATTATATTTATTAATATGACTGATCGCTTCATCAATCGAATCCACTGTCTTGACCGAAATAATCGCATCGAGATATTCCGTTCCCCAATCATCTTGCGAAGCCGCTTTGATCTCAGGACATATTTCACGAACTCTTTCATCTCCACGGATCTCGATCCCGTGTTCACTCAGCTTTTTAACGATAGGCAGCAGCGCCTTTTCCAACATACCGCTGTGAATTACAAGCGATTCACATGCGTTGCAGACTCCCATCCTCTGTGTCTTTGCATTTTCGATAATATCTGCCGCCATACTGATATCTGCCGTCTCATCCACATACACATGACAGTTTCCCGTTCCTGTTTCAATAACAGGAACCGTACTGTTTGCCACAACATTTGCGATCAAACCTGCGCCTCCTCTCGGGATAAGCACATCGATCAAACCGTGCATCTTCATCATTTCATTCACAACTTCCCGGCTTGTATCCTCAACAAGAAGAACAAGATCCTGACAAAGTTTTTCTTTGCGCAATCCTGCTTTGATCACGCGCACGATTGCCTGATTTGAATAGATCGCATCGCTTCCGCCACGCAGGATCACTGCATTTCCGGTCTTAAAACAAAGGCCAAAAGCATCTGCTGTCACATTCGGTCTTGACTCATAGATGATTCCCACAACACCGAGCGGAACTCTCTTTTGCCCGATCCGCAGTCCGTTCGGGCGAACTTTCATCGATAATATTTCTCCGACCGGATCGTCAAGAGAGGCAATCTGCCGGAGTCCTTCCGCCATATCTGCAATTCTTTTTTCAGAAAGCGCCAATCGGTCGATCAAAGACTGTTTCACACCTTTTTCCTCTGCTGCCTTCAGATCTTTCTGATTCTCGGCAAGGATCAGCTCCTGCTGCATGATCAACTCGTCTGCCACTGCGCAAAGTCCTTTATTTTTCTCCGCTGTTCCCAGTTTTGCCGCTGCGACAGCCGCATGTTTTGCATGGTTTGCAAGCATTTCCATATATGATTCCATCATATGCTCCTTTCTTCCCGCCCGACATCAGGCAGTACGCATTATTATGGCTAGCTACTACAAATTTTTCTTATTGTATCACCTATCACACTTTTATGCCACCCTTTCTTCGTAAAACAATCTTTAAACGTAATCGTTCAGTCCGCGGCTTTTTGATAGATTCGATAAATATCTTCCTGATTTAATTTTTTCACACATCCGATTGTTCTCTTTCCGAAATGGCTGCACTTTAAAGCAAGTTCCTTCATCTGATCTTCGCTTACTTCAATGTTTAATCCGCCAAGATCCGTCGGCATTTCGATTTGTCTGAAAAAGTTTTCCATAGCTTCGATTCCCTTTTGTATTACTGCATTTTTGTCATCACCGTTTTCCACGCCCATAACATTAACCGCAAATTGTTCAAACCGATCCGGAAGAGCGTCACAAACGTAACGCGCCCAACTTCCCCATACCGCTGCAAGTCCTGCGCCGTGCGCCACATCAAACATTCCTCCGAGCTCATGTTCAAGCTGATGACACGCCCAGTCTCCGCCATCATTTCCGCACGCCATCAAACCATTATGTGAAAGGCTTCCCGCCCACATTACTTCTGCCCTTGCTTTATAGCACTGTGGTTCATCCATGAGGATTTTCGCATTTTTCATCACTGTACGAAGTAGATGTTCACTGATTCCATCCGTCAGTTCCATATTGTCACAATGATTAAAATATCTCTCCATCGTATGCATCATGATATCCACACATCCGCTTGCAGTCTGATATTTCGGAAGCGTCATTGTCAGTTCCGGATTCATAACCGCGAATTTAGGTCTGCAATAACTGCTGTTGTATCCCCGTTTCAGCCACCCGTTTTCATTTGTGATCACAGACGAATCACTCATCTCCGAACCTGCCGCCGCAATCGTAAGTACAACTCCGATTGGCAGACATCCGCAAGCCTGACGTTTTCTCTCGTAAAAATCCCATACATCCCCTTCGTTCTCAACGCCGTATCCAATCGCTTTCGCCGAGTCGATCACACTTCCGCCTCCGACTGCCAGAATAAAATCTACGCCCTCTCGCCGGCACAGATCGATTCCTTCATATACAAGCGACAATCTGGGGTTCGGAACGACGCCTCCAAGAGAAATATAAGAGATCCCTTCCTCATCAAGCGATGCGAAGATCCGATCAAGAAGGCCGCTTCTTTTTACACTTCCGCTCCCGTAATGAATAAGCACCTTCCGGCAGTTTTGCTCTTTGACAAGCTGTCCTGCTTTATTTTCCGTACCTTTTCCAAACACAACTTTTGTCGGCGCATAATATTGAAAATTTTCCATCATTTCTTTCCTCCTTTTAGATCATAATAAAAAATATACTGCTGCATCACACCCGCACATCCTTTATATTTCTCAAACGGAAACTTCCCGGCATATACGGTGTCAATTACTTTTTGTATATGTGTATCAACCGGAAATGCATCGAGCTTATGAAGTGCAAACAAACAGATACAATCGGCAACCTTGCTTCCGATACCTGAAAGTTTCAGCAATTCTTTCTTTGCTTCATCATAAGACATCTCTTTTATTTTTTCAAGATTAACAGTTCCCTCTGCCACCATTTCCGCAGTATTGCATAAATATTTGCTTCTATAACCGAGCTTAAGCGCCCGAAGTTCTTCTTCGGACGCCTGTACAAGCTGCTCTGCTCTCGGAAATGCATAATATACATGTCCTTCGCCGGTTTCTTTTTTATCTCCATACCATTCACTGATTCTTTGTATCATCGATTTGATCCTCGGTATATTGCTCTGCTGGGATAAAATAAATGTTACGATCATTTCCCATAAATCCTGCTGCAAAATACGGATACCGCTTCCAAATCCTGCCGCCCTTTTTAAATATTCATCGTCTTTTATAAGCGAAAGATAATCTGCATAACATGTATCGAGGTCAAAATACGTTTTCCAAAATTGTTCAAATTCTTCTTGTGTACAGTAAAATCTTACTTTTTTCTGATCTTCCGCCACCTCGATTTTTAAATATCGGTCTCCCGCCGTCAATTCGTATACTTTTCCCGTTTCATCTGCCGGATCAAGTCTGAAACACTGACCCGAAGAACAAATCTGCGACACGGAAAAATTTTCTTTTTCTATTATAACCATCGTCTCTTCCTTATCTTTTCCTTACGGTGCTTTTCCTTCTAACGTCTGTTTTATAATGCTTCTCATAATATCTTCCGTAAGCTGTCCTGTCACATATCCATATAAATTTCCGTCATGATCGATCATATATGTCGTCGGAAATGCTGAAATTCCGTACCACTCGAACAGTTCTCCCGTTTCATCCATAAGTACCGGATATGTATATCCGTTTTCCTCCATAAATTTCGTAATATCCGAAACGGTTCCTTCCTGTCCGATTCCGGGTCCCGCGACTCCTAAGATCACCACTTCCGAATCATTCCCCATAGCGGTGTATTCTTCATACAGTTTCTGTATTTCCGGCATTTCGCTGCGGCATGGTCCGCACCACGTTGCCCAGAAATTCAAGAAGATAACCTTTCCTTTGTAATCCTCCAACTTATGAGATTTTCCGAACTGATCTTTTAATTCACCCATATGTGCACGGACTTTTTCCGAGTCCTGATCTTTTTCCTCTTTATCTGATTTCCCACTTGCATTTTCTCCGGACGTATCTTTTCCGGATGTCTGCTCTTCATCCCCTCCTGAAGCATCCTTTTCATCCTGCTTTTTACCGTTTTCCTGCTTTCCCGATTCTGTTTTCTGCCCTGCCGAAGACAAATATCCTGTAATATCATTCATTTTCCCTGTAAACATAAGCAGTCCCATCAGCACCATGAGTACTCCGCCGATTTTCACTGTATAACGGACGATCTTCATATGCTTTTTGAAAAGATCTAAAAGCCGTGCAGTAAAAATGCCTGCCAATAAAAACGGCAAAATAAATCCGATCGTATACACTCCGATCAAAAGAAAACCTTTCGCTCCCGACTCTGCACTTCCAGCCATAAGGAGAACGCTTGTCAACGCAGGGCCTACACACGGCGTCCATGCAAAACTAAATGCGAATCCCATAATAAAAGCTGTGATCGGCGACATCGTCATTTTTTCAAGCCGAATCGGAAATCTATGTTCTGATCCGAGAACTTTGGAACTTCCAAATACTCCAAGCTGATACAGACCAAATAATACGACTAATATTCCCCCGACTCTGGCAAACAGCATCCTCTGCTCATGGAAGAAACTTCCGGCCGCCGACGCGCCCAGACCGAGTATAAAAAATGCGCTTCCTATGCCTACGGTAAAAAACAAAACTCTTAAAAACAGTTTCAGCCGATCTTTGTTCTTCTCACTGTTTTCACCCGTTCTGACCGCAGTATTCAAACCGCCTGACAAATAGCCAAGATAAAGTGGTACTAACGGCAATACGCAAGGGGAAAAGAAGCTTAATAGCCCCTGCATAAAAACTGTAAAAGCCGAAATCCCGGTTTCTATCGAAAATCCCATATGTTTCTCTCCATTCTTTTTATTATTTATCTTTTCTTTCCGTCTTTCTTTTGTACTTGCTTCGCTTTGTACGTTTTCTTTTCTTTTTAAATAATTTATAACATATTTTTCATATATGAGACAGTGATATTATCACAAAGCCAGCCTGTTTCTTACTTTCGAGTCTTTAAGGTCAAAGCTGTCGAGTTTTTCTCTTATCAAAAAAGCGTCTCGGAACAAAACTTTTTGTTCCAAGACGCTTCGTTATTTTTCTGTTCTTCTTTTTAGAGAAGTTCGTTCTGATGTGTTCCGTAAAGGTACTCGTCGATCGTATTGATGATACGGTCTTCGATCAGTTCTACCGGATCATTTTTCAAGTATCCTTCACGTACTTTCGTATACTGAATCGGCATGAACTGGCTGAGCAGGTTCAGCGGAATTCCGAGTGTACGCAAGTTTGTAAGCAGACGATCTGCGGCAGCTTCTACAGCCGGTGTCGGCATATAGTATCTGCAGCGGTCTGAGAAAGAATATTTTCTCTTCAGACGGATCTCAAGCTCTGTTCCCTGATAATGTTTCTTCCAGTTTTTATCGTTTTTAAGCATCTCCGCATCAAGAACTTCCGCAAATTTGCTCGGCTCTGTATCAGTTCCGTATATCAGCTCTTTTTCGATATTTTCCAGTGCGAACATTGCTTCACGCATAGCAAATGTAAGTCCCGGACCTACTTTCAAAATGCCGACTCCGTCTTCTACAAGCTCGCGCAGTTTGATCTTTGTTTGATAATCTGTAGAATGTCCTTCAAATACCAATGTCGGGAAATCTTTGATCGCAGCCATCAGATCTTTTGCTTTCTCACGATCATATTCTGTACATCCGCTGTCTTTTTCTTCTACACCCGGCTGAACAACAACTCCGATTACACGCTCCCATACATCTTTGTCAAGACCTTCTTTTGCAAAAGCTTTCTCAAATGCCGCAACTGTGTTCTTAAAATCTTCTACTTTCGTCACCTGAACTCCGTTATCTTCCGCTCCGACAGCTCCTCCCGGAATCGGCACTTCACTTCCGATTACATATACCGGCGGAATTGCTTCCGGATCACGCTCCAACAGCTCTTTATATGTCTCTTCCGCAACTTTTGCAAGATGAGCGCCGCGTCCTGCAATGATCTCGTCGGACAGACGAACGTCTTCCGGATCGCTGTTTACTTTCATACTTGTATCGATATGAATCTTTGTAAATCCTGCTGCAACATAGTGACGGATCAGCTCTTCCGAATCAGCCATCGCCTCTGCTTCATCTTTATACGCGAATGTAAGCGGTCCTAAGTGATCTCCTCCAAGGAAGATTCTGTTACGGTCAAATCCGTTACGATCAGCAATCTCAAGAACAAATTTTTTAAAATCGGCAGGTGTCATACCTGTATATCCGCCGTTTTGATCACACTGGTTTGCCGTACTCTCAATCAAAACACAGGATCCGTCTGAAAGTCCTCTTTTAAATGCCGCCTCGATAACATATCCGTTAGCGCTGCACACAGAATAGATTCCGACATTTTTACCCTGTTTCTGCAATTCAACAATTTTTTTTAATGGATTTTGACGCATGATAAACTCTCCTTTTCAATTTGCTTTGTTATATTTATCGTAGCACTTTCAATTTGCGCCTACTTTGGATTAATTAAACAATCATTTGCATTTTTTAAGAAAGTGCAAAATGAAAATGCGAAATCACATGTTCTGTGCTATACTTATACCGAAAATAATTAATAATAATGTAATCATTACATTAAATTCTAAAGAATCGAGGTTGATATTATGCCATTAGTTACAACAAATGAAATGCTGAAAAAAGCGCAGGCAGGACATTACGCAGTAGGCGCATTCAACGTGGAAAATATGGAAATGGTCATGGCGGTTATTAAAGCAGCCGAAGAGATGAACTCCCCGGTCATCATGCAGACGACTCCATCCACAGTAAAATATGCAGGACTTGATTATTATCTTGCAATGGTAAGAACAGCGGCTGAGCGCGCAAGCGTTCCGGTAGCGATCCATCTTGACCATGGCAGCAGCTTTGAGTTGGCAATGCAGGCTCTTCGCACAGGATATACTTCTATCATGATCGATGGTTCTCACGGCTCTTTTGAAGAGAATGTTGCCCTGACACGCAGAGTGGCAGACGCATGTCTTCCTTCTCAGATCAGCGTAGAAGCTGAACTCGGTAAAGTCGGCGGTAAAGAAGATGACCTTGAAGCAGAGAATGATTCTCCGTATACAGATCCTCAGCAGGCAAAAGAGTTTGCAGAACGTACAAACGCAACTTCACTTGCAGTTGCAATCGGAACAGCACACGGTCTGTATCAGGGCACACCAAAACTTGATTTTGAACGCCTTGCGGCAATCCGCGAAGTTGTGTCTATTCCGCTTGTACTTCACGGAGCTTCCGGCGTACCGGACGACGCAGTACGCGAATCCATCCGCCTTGGTATCTGTAAAGTAAACTTTGCTACAGAACTTCGTATCGCATACAGCGACGGTGTGAAAAAATACCTTGCGGAAAATCCGGACGGTTTCGATCCGAAAAAATACGGAGCTGCAGGTATGGAAAATGTTACAGCTCTCGTAAAAGAAAAAATCAGCGTATGCGGATCTGAAGGACAGGCTTAATCATAAGCTTCTCCTTTGCAAAAACATAAAAATACAGACCGGAGATTTCAAACTTCTCCGGTCTGTATTTTTATGTTCATCTTCTCTACATTTATTTCATTTTAGTCAGAGCAACGATATGCAAAATCGCAAAGTACACACCGACAAGTGCGATTCCTCCGCTGAGTACGCATAACCCAACAGAATACTTTTCTACATATGCATTTAATATTACAAGCACTGCTAAAAGGAGATACAAAACAATAAGAACGATCACTTTTCCTTTTGCTTTGTTTTCCACGATGTATTGAAGCGCTGAAACACGACGTTCAAAATCCACATCGTTTACCACTTCCAGCTTTTTCAAAAATCCCCGCCGAAAAGCAAATTCCGCAATCGCCATCATCACTGCCCAGGCAACCGCAGCCTGAAGCCATGTCAAAAACGTTGCCCCAAACAAAATTGCCGCAAACAAAAGTACAACAAAACGGTTTTTAAAAAACAGAGCCGAGTTTTCATGTTTTTTATCTACGAGATACCCTTTTTTGGTAATCATATCGTAAAAAATAACCCGTCCTTTTTTATCTGTATAAATATTTCTTCCTGAAAGGCGGATCTTCTCCACCGGTTTCGATTTTTTCTTAGCCATTTTTAATCATTCCACAATCTTTCATTTTCTAGTTTTTATCTAACATTGCTTTTCCCATGCAATATGTCTGAAGTACCTGATAATCACGGTCAAGAACAACAAGGTCCGCATCCAATCCCACTTTAATAGAACCTTTGCGATCATCGATCTTCAGGCAGGCAGCCGGGTTCTTTGTACATGAGTTAATTGCCGTATCTACCGGAACAAGCGCTTCTTCGATCAGAATACGCAGTCCTTCATTGATATGAAGAGTCGATCCCGCCAAACCTTTTGAAGACGTCAGATGTGCGCTTCCGTCTTCATAAATCTCAATCTCGTTTCCTCCGAAAATAAATTTCGATCCTGCCGGTGATCCTTTTGCCATAAGCGCATCACTGACCATGATTCCGTAATGAGGTCCTTTTGCTTCAAAGAACTGATGGAGCGCTAACGGTGTTGAATGATTGCCGTCGCAAATAATCTCGCCATACATGCTCTTCATTCTATATGCAGCGCCTACAAGTCCGTTCGCACGGTGATTAAACGGTGTCATTCCGTTATATACATGTGTCATCGATCTTGCGCCATGGGCAAATGCCTGTACCGCTTCTTTGCTCGTTGCCGCCGAATGTCCGATACTCACAACTACCCCGTTTTCCGCACAGTAACGTGTCAATGCGAAATCATCATCTGTCTCTGTTGCCATCGTAATATATTTTATTAATCCATTTGCCGCTTCCTGATATTTCTTAAACTGCTCTACCGTAGGTTTTACAATGTACTGTTCCGGCTGTGCTCCCTTGTACTTCATATCAAGATACGGACCTTCAAAGTGAACTCCTAAAATCTCTGCTCCTTCATAACCGTCTTCAACAACTTTCGCCACATTTTTCAAGGCATTTGTCAACACTTCTTCACTCTGCGTGATAGTTGTCGCAAGAAGAGCCGTCACTCCTTCATCTACAATATTGCGCACCCAGTAACGAAGTCCGTCTTCTTTCGCATCATTCGTATCAAAGCCGTAAGCTCCGTGACAGTGCACGTCAATGAATCCCGGCAAAATACGGTTATCTCCGTAATCACAATCTACCGGATGAGTTCCGTACTCATAGATATCGACAATTTTTCCGTCTTTCACTTCAATCTGTGCTTCTACAAACTGATCTGCAAACCAAACTTTTTTACTTTGAATAATCATTACAATTCCTCCTGTCTTTCGCGGGACATACAAATCCCACATCTTGATTTTCGTTAAAAAATGTTGTATTATTTAAAAAGTACAAATCGTTTTTTACAACCGAGGTATCCCATCATGACAAATCAACAGATAACAAATAAATTTGAACCTTTTGGGGCGTTTTATGATGAACCGCTCGACACTCAAAAACATAATTTAAATCAATGGGAGTTTTCTGCATCTTCAAAAAAACTAGATACTCTCTTTCTTTTTCCGTGCGAAGTATATATAGAATGCCCCGCCGGATTGGGACTTTTGCTTATCGCTACAGATCCTGACATGACGGAGTTAAAAACATTTCCTCTGCGTCACAATTTAAAACTTGCTCCGAATACCGCATTTAATGTGATTCCACTGGCCTCTTCTCTTACGTGGAATATCCTTATCGGGAAAAACTGCTGTAAAGAACAGCAACTGACAGATTTTACAAAACCACTGTCAACTCCGTATACATATCAGCCTGTATCTGTACCGTTCCACTTAAGGCGAATCCTTGATTGCTGGTTTACAAAGCAGTCCAAAGCATGCCACATTGTACAGCCTGCACACAAATCATATGAACTGATCTATGTGTACGAAGGCAGTCTGGATATCACCCTCTCTTCCGGAACGAACACACTTCAGCCTCATGACTTGATCATATACCGCTCTGACAAAGCCGACTTATCCGTACAAAACGGCTGCTCATATCTCACAGTCGTATTTGAAGTAAATCACAGGCGTTCTCTGCATATCCTTAATCATACATTTCACTGTACAAGCGAAATGCAGCAGATCCTTTGGAAACTTTTGATCGAAAGCGAAGAACATTCCTACTATACTCATACTTTAATGGTCTGCTATCTTCAGGAAGTTCTCCTGCTGATCATGCAGTTCTATGAGACAATGAACCATAAAACACTCTTAACTGACAGCAAATCGGCTCAAAACGACCTTCTGTCTGAGATTCTTGCTTACATGAACAAGCGTCTTACCGAACCACTCACGATAGAAGACATCTGTCATGAATTTTTTATCTCACGTTCTTCTCTGCAAGCGCTGTTCAAGACTCACCTGAACACCTCGCCAAAGAACTATCTGCTCAATATTAAACTTCAAAAAAGTAAAGAGCTGATCCGCGAGAATCAATACACAATCAGCGAGATCGCATACAGACTCGGTTTCAGCTCTATCCACTACTTTTCGAGGTTGTTTAAAAAATATTTTAACACAACGCCAAGCGACTATGCCAGAAAAGCAGCCGAAAACCAAAACCGCCAAAACAAACCCTGATCACATCTGAATGATATTTTAGTCTGTGATTACGTTTTGAATGCTGTATCGGGAAATTTGGATCACAGTGCTTTTGTTGATCTCCACATCGATCACATCGTTTTTGATCTTAACGATCTTTCCGTAAATACCACCCGCGAACATGATGCGTGCTCCAACTTTGATTGCACCTTGCAGATCGCGCATCGCTTCGCGGTTTTTCTTCATGTTTCTTGAAGACATTGCGATCAGAACGATTGCACAGATGCCGACAAGTACCGCAACTGTAACACAAGTCCATATGATAACTTCACTGTTAATAGCCATAATTATATTTTATCCTCCTTATCGGAACATGGTCTGCCTTTCGGCAAACCATGTTCTTTTTGTAACGGTGACAAACCAAAGTCCGGACTTTTCCAAAACCTTGGCGACCGCTTACAATCCCGAAATATACCTTTTGGCATTTCCGGTAATTCTTTCGGTCAGTCTTATTTTCTTGTATACGGATAAAGTGTAACACCTTTTACAACTCGGTTTACTTCACCTGTCGGACACGGATTATCCGGTGTGATATCAAGTGAAAGTGATTTAAGAACTGCCAGTGTCTGTGCAAACAAGATATAATCCAATCCAAGAAGAATGTTTTCATTCTCTTCTTTCATGTCATATACAACTGTGTAGTCTGCAAGTGCTGAAACAGCTTCATCTGCACTGCTCATAACAACTACGATCTTGTTTCCTTTTCTCTGTCCGCTCATTTCTTTGAGAAGGTCCACTTCATACTGTCTTGTATAAGCTTCATCGCTCAAATATACAACTGTTAATGTTGTATCGTCAACGATTGATTTCGGTCCGTGACGGAATCCCATCGGTGTGTCATACATTGTAACAACACGTCCGGCTGTCAGTTCAAGCATTTTAAGGGCAGATTCCTGAGATGTTCCTTTTAATGTGTTGCTTCCAAGATATACGATACGTTCAAAATTGTATTCATCAACGATCTGCTGAGCGACACTGTAATGATTGTCAAGGAAGTTCTGTCCTGCTGCTGCGATCTTGCGAACTTTTTCAACTGTCTCTTCCAGCTCGTTCAGGTGGAAGCAAAGATATGTTGCAAGATACATGTTAGAATAGCTTGATGTCATTGCAAAGCTCTGATCATGTGTCTCATCTGTCAGATTGATTGCGTAGCAGTTATGTGTCTCTGCCGCACGTTTGGAAAGAGCTCCGTTTTTATTACATGTTACAAAAAGGTGATAAACATTATCACATACGCTTTCTGCCGCATCTACCGCTCCGACAGACTCCGGTGAATTTCCCGAACGTCCGAAACTGATCAGAAGAGTCGGTTTCGTGCGAGACAAATATGCTTCCGGCGTAGCGACAATATCTGTTGTACCGTAAGATTTTGCTTTGTGATTCAGCAGACCGGAAAGATGTGCAAATAATGCATTTCCTACAAATTCACTTGTTCCTGCTCCTGTAAGGATCACATCGAAATCATCACATTTGATAACCTGATCGATAAATTTCTGAAGTTCTTCTTTGTTCTCCTCGATCTGACGGCATGTCTTCTCCCATGTCGCCGGCTGCTGATAGATCTCCGTTAATGTAAATGTTGAAGATGTTTCTTTCATTTTGTCTTCTGTAATACCAAAAATTGTACTCATGATTTATCTCCTTTCGTGCTGCTTTTTGCAGCGTGTTTTATAGTATGCAGTTAATATTCAGACTTACGGCTGTATCGTCTTTTCCGCGAATATCAGCCATTATAAAAAGTCGATTTAAATTCCGTCTTCAGACTCTTCCTGTACTACCTGCTTGAATTCATATTTTGTTACCTGCTCTTTTCCTGTCTCAAGTACAGACTCCACAAGTCCGTCCAGATCGTCCATGAATTTACGCGACATTACGATCTCTACGAGCATCGGCAGGTTTGTACCCGCAACAATGCGTACATTTTCTTTTCCGTGTCCGAGTGAAGCAGCAACGTTAAACGGCGATCCACCCATCAGATCTGTAAAGATAATAATTCCTTCACAATCTTTCAACTCATCCATTGCTTTCGCAATCTCTTCTGTCAGTTCTTCTGTTCCATATGTCGGAAGAAAATCTACATAACGGTATGCTTCCTGCTCTCCTGCGATCAAATTCACAGAGCTTGTCATACCCGAACCAAAATTTGCATGTCCTGTAACGATTAATCCTATCATAATATCTCTCCTGTTCTATATTACTGTCTGCATTTTCTGCAGTATTTTGCTTTAACTATCTTGCTCCTGAGCCTCAGCCTCTCTAAGATAACGATCGACAACGGGCATATAAACAGCTTTGGGATGTAAACAAGCTTTTGCACTCTGCATGTAAATCAGTGCATTTTTGTCATCCCCCAGAGCAGAATATTGCTTTGAAATCATAACCAAGATCACTCCGAGTGCAAATCCATAGTACCGCTTTGAATTGATATCCTCGTCCATCTCCTCGATCAGATCTGTTCTGCCGTCAAGCATGACCGCATATGCATTCTCGTTGTAATGAATAAATGCCTCGTCCCCTGTTTTCTTAATTTCCTTTAAGATCCAGTCCGCATATTTCCTGTTACCTTTGATCAGGAATGTATGAAAATACGTTTCCAAAAAGCTTTGCTTATCATCAGGACGCGGATATGTCGTATCCAGCATATGTATGAGCATTTTCTCGAATTTTTCTTCGTCTTTCGTCACATATAACACTCTTAATTTATAGAGGTCACAGACATACTCTCCAAGAAGTTTTCTCGTGATCCACATATCTGCCGTTTTTTCCACAAGGACACTGTCCTTGTTTTTAAGTCCGACATTCATATTATGCAGTTGAAAATTTTTGATGCCCTGAAAAATAATATATCCGACAGCGGCAATCAATATAATAAAAATTGTTATTGTGTTCAAACAGCCACCTAATTTCTCTGTAAAATAATGTAAGGGGGGGGATTAAAATCCCTCCCCTTACTTATACCCGATATAGATTTATATCGGCATTTTCATAATGAATCGACTTATTCAGCCGGCTCCTCCGGAAGCTGATACCACTCAACAAGCGGTGTATATCCTCCCGGAATTGTGTTTCCGTCAGCGTCCATAGCTTTAGAATCACCTGTCCAGATACCGAATGCACAACCAAGGATACCTACTACAAGGATAAGGATGATACATTTAACCGGTGTCCAGCCTTTTTTGATCAGAACATAAATTCCAAGTGTGATCAACAACGGAATCAATTTCGGAAGTACTCCGTCAAGAAGTCCCTGAATGTTGATTGCCGGATCGCCAACAACGATACGCAGTGATGTTCCACCATAGTTAGCAATAAGTCCACCTACAACGAAGATACCAAGGATACTTGCTGCACGAGTAAACTCTTTTGCGCTTGATGTCAACAGTGTAACTGCTTTTGTACCAAGTCCGTAAGACCAGTACATAAGACCAAAACGAACTGCAAACTGAACAGCGTTGAAGATGATAAGGAAGAGAACCGCACCGATAATCTGTCCTTCCATCGCCATGTTTGCTGTCAAACCTGCTGTGATCGGAACAAGTGTCAGCCAGAAAAGAGCGTCACCGATACCACCGAGCGGTCCTGCTGCGGAAATACGTACGGAACGGATTGTAGCTGTATCAGCCTTGTTCTGCTCAAGTGAAAGAACAATACCCATTACAAATGTTACGAGGAACGGGTGAGTGTTCAAAAAGTCAAGGTTGTGTGCCATGGAAGCTTTAAGGTCTTCTTTGTTTGTATGTATTTTCTGAAGACCCGGAAGCATTCCCCAAAGCCATCCACAAGCCTGCATTCTTTCATAGTTGAAGGATGCCTGTAAGAAACAGGACAGCCAAACCATTTTGTTCAAAGTTTTTTTATCCAGCTGTGGTGCCGGAGTCAAATCCTGATATTTCTCTGGAATATTATATGCCATCCTGGTCACCTCCTACAAAGCCTGCTCCTGCGCCGGCATTCTGTTTGATCTTTGTCTGTGTTGTGAAGTCATAGATTGCAATAGCTGCACCTACGAATGCACAAAGGAGAAGTGTTGCTCCTGCTGTTGATGCGTTTGCTGCACAAATAAGTGCCATTGCGAAACCTGCAAGAAGGAATCCCCACATTTCTCCGGACATCATAACTTTCATCAGGATAGCAAATCCAACGAACTTCATAGCGCCGCCTGCTGCATCCAGACCTGCCATTACCCATGAGAACTGGTAAGAGAAGTCTTTCAGTGTTTCACCAAGAGCTGTTCCGCCGTAAAGTCCTGCTACTGCAAGAACTCCGAACAGACATCCAAGTACTGCCATCTCAAGGAAGTTGATGTTGCGGATACCTTTAACATTAGCTTCCTCAGCGTACTTGTCAGCTTTAGCCATCATACCGGACATAAATGTAAATGTCAGTGTAACTGCATACTGTCCGAATACTGCGAACGGAATTGCAAGACCCATTGCTGCGCCTACACCGTCTGCTGTAGCTTCCATGTCAAGTGAAACTGCGAAAATAGTTGCCATAATACCACCAAGAATTGCGTTTGGCGGCTGTGCTCCACCGATCGGCATACTTCCGATCTGAATAAGCTGGTAAGCACCACCTACTACGATACCAAGCTCAAAGTTACCAAGGATTGCTCCGATAATCGGGCAAGTAACGATCGGCTGGTACAGGGACTCTAAGAAGCTGAACTGGTCAATACCCATGATAAAGGCTACTACGAAGACCAGAAGAGCTTGGATGATTGAAATATCTCCCATGTTTACTCCTTTCCAATTAACCGATAAAACTTAATTATCATTTGAATAATTTTTCTGTACTTTCTGCCGGTGTATCAGGAACTCGTTTGATTTCCAGTTCCACACCGAGATCCTGCAACTTTCTAAATGTTGCAACATCGTCGTCATCAACTGCAACCGAAGTTGCCACCTGACGTTTACCCTCAGCCATGTGCATATTACCGATATTTAATTTTTTGATCGGTACGCCGCCCTCTACGAGCTTAAGCACATCCTGCGGAGATTCGCAGATAATTGCAATATGCTGATTTGCAGAAGCTTTGTGGATGATATTGATTGTCTTCTCGATTGTGAAGAAACGTGTCTGCGCATAAGCCGGAGCAGCCATGTTCATCAAACCTTGACGGAATTCATCCGCGGCAACCGCATCATTCGCAACAAGCAACAAGTTCGCGCCTACAACGCCACACCACTGTGTTGCCACCTGACCATGAATCAGACGATTGTCAATTCTTGTCAATCGAATATCTGGCATTTTTCGTGTCCTCCTTCCTTATTAAGATTAGCATTCATCGGACAGGTCAAAGCCCCTTTCCTCATGCCGTTTCAACAAGCTCTCTTTAAGAAAATAAAACACTTAAAGAGTAAATCTGCTTACGAAGTTTATTATACCAAATTCCCGCCTGATTAGTTTGCACTTTTTATTTATCCATTTGCATTTTTGCATTAGATAATTTTAATGAAAAAGTTATGCTTTTTTTATTTTTTTATCACAAAAGTTACAATCAACCTCTTTTGTTTTACATTTTTTCACATTTAATATAGAAGAAACACAAATTCCGCCTCTGAATCTCCCTATTTTTACATTTTTATAATACTACTTGTGATCTTTTGTATATTTACCACTCCATTTTTGCATTTTTATGCATCTATTGTATATTTTATGCATTTTTATTTAATTTTTCATTTTTCTATTGCATATTTATAAAATCAGGTGTATAGTATGGATAGTTAAAGCAAAAACAAACTTTTAAATAAGAAAAATATATTTCAGGAGGCAATTAAAATGAGCAAAGAAAAAGTTATACTTGCATATTCAGGAGGTCTTGATACGACAGCAATCATTCCATGGCTGAAAGAAAATTTTGACTATGATGTAGTTTGCTGCTGCATCGACTGCGGACAAGGCGAAGAACTGGACGGACTGGAAGAAAGAGCTAAACTTTCAGGCGCTTCCAAATTATATATTGAAAATATCATCGATGAATTTTGCGACGATTATGTAATGCCGTGCGTGAAAGCCGGCGCCGTTTATGAGAATAAATATCTTCTCGGTACGTCGATGGCACGTCCGGTCATTGCAAAAAGACTTGTTGAAATAGCACGTAAAGAGGGCGCGACAGCTATTTGTCACGGTGCAACAGGAAAAGGAAACGACCAGATCCGCTTTGAGCTCGGAATCAAAGCGCTCGCACCGGATCTGAAGATCATTGCTCCGTGGAGAATGACTGACGTTTGGACAATGCAGTCTCGTGAAGAAGAGATTGAATACTGTAAACAGCACGGAATCAATCTTCCGTTTGACGCAAAACACAGCTATAGCCGCGACCGAAACTTATGGCACATCAGCCACGAAGGACTGGAATTAGAAGATCCTGCAAACGAACCGAATTACGATGATCTGCTCGTTCTTGGCGTAACTCCGGAAAAAGCTCCTGACGAAGGCGAGTACGTGACAATGACATTTGAAGCCGGCGTTCCGAAAACTCTGAACGGAAAGGAAATGAAAGTTTCCGAAATCATTACCGAACTGAATGCACTTGGCGGAAAACACGGTGTCGGCATCGTTGATATTGTCGAGAACCGCGTTGTCGGAATGAAATCACGCGGCGTATACGAGACACCGGGCGGAACGATCCTTATGGCTGCTCACGAACAACTCGAAGAACTTGTTCTCGATCGTGCTACATACGAAGTCAAAAAAGATCTCGGCAATAAATTTGCACAGATTGTATACGAAGGAAAATGGTTTACACCGCTTCGTGAAGCAATTCAGGCATTTATCGATGTTACACAGCAATATGTGACAGGTGAAGTAAAATTCAAATTATATAAAGGAAACATCATCAAAGCAGGCGAAACATCTCCGTACTCTCTGTACAGCGAATCCCTCGCAAGCTTTACAACTGGCGAATTGTACGATCACCACGATGCAGAAGGATTTATCAACCTGTTCGGTCTTCCGTTAAAAGTCCGTGCAATGAAAATGCAGGAACTCGAGAAATAAAATTTATCCATACGACAATTTGTTTATGTCATAAAATCGGACAGCGTCTTGCTTTAATATTTTCAAAGCAAAACGCTGTCTTTCTATTCATTCTCTCTACATCCTCGAGAATGCCCATAAGTTCTGAATCTGCGGTTCCAGTCTTTCATAATCCCATAGCTGCCCGCTTCTGATCCTGCTGTTCGGATCATTCACTTTTATTTTTCCGTTTTCGACCTTCGTAAGCACAATAAAGTGTCCTGTCGTCGTAAAGTCTCCGGGCCGCATACTACATATGATCGGACAGCCGCTTTCCAATGCCGAAAATACTTCCGACCGGCTTAGACCAAGCTCTTCGCCCCATATTCCGAACGACTGAACACCTTCCGACATAAGCGTCCAGCTTGTTCCCGACTCTCCCGCATAATATCCTTGTTCCTCTGCAAACTTTGCCACCTTATACGGTGTGACGGACGGATCACAAAGCAGTCCGGAAACAACCATAGCGACCGCCGTCGGTCCACATCCGTTGACTGCGATCATATTATCTCCATAAACAGAATATCCCCATCTTTCATCCCACTGTAACAGGAGCGGAATCTCTCCTGCAGCCACTTCCCCGATCGTATCTGCCGGAGAAGCATCTTTCATTTTAGAATAATTTTTTACAAATTCCCAAGTTTCAGGATTTTTATCAAGGAGATCTTTGAGAGTATCCGCATTCTCATCGGTTTTGTCAATAGACTGATAAGCCTCTTTTGCTTTATACATTTCTTTTCCTTCTTTCAGAAATCCATTGACTGCCTGACCTAAGCCTCCTGCTCTGTAATTTTCATCCAAAAATCGTTCTTTCAGAAAAAGTACTGCCGCTATGACCGCAGCTACGCAAAATACTGCTGCCACTGCTTTTCTCAGAAATCTTGCTTTTTTCCTCTTCCGAAGTTTTTTTATTCTTCTGCTTTCGTTTACTCTGCCCCGATCTGCATTTCGTTTCTTAGGCTTTTGCTCTTCATATCTTCCGTCGACGTTCCGCCGTTTTGTTCTGTCTGCGGGATGTGTTCGGAATCTTCTGTCTGCACCGTACTTTTCATTCTTTCTGTCAAAGCTTTCTTTCCGCATTTTATCGCCCTCTTACTGTTTTTTCTTCACAGCGTAAAGTATATCCGCAAACAGCTTTCTTTTCTTTAAACAAAATCCTAAGTTTTCTTTAATTTTACTTTTTCCGCAACACGTCATTCATAACCCGCAAAATGTTTCCGGATGCAAATTTTTCAATCTGTCTCCCCGTCAATCCCGCGCGTTCCAGCCTTTCCCACAATTTCCACATATCTTCCACATCCCGAATCTCTCCCGGAAGCGCTTCTTTTGAAAACCCGTCGAAATCCGTCCCAAGCGCAACCGCATCTTCTCCGGCTTTATCGATCATGTACAAAATATGTTTTACAATATCAGAAATTTCCGCTCTTCCTTCTTTTCTTAAAAATGCAGAATAAAAATTCACTCCTGCCACTCCTCCTTTGTTTCCAAGAAGGCGGAGCATTTCATCTGTCAGATTCCGCGGATGCAGGCAAAGAGATCTTGCGTTTGAATGAGATGCCACGATCGGAAATTCACTGTACTTAACGCAGTCATAAAAACCTCCGTCCGACAAATGTGACACATCCACAATCATGCCAAGCTCATTCATTCTCCTGACAGTTTCTATTCCAAATGGTTTCAGCCCTTTTCTCATCACTTTTCTATTAGCACTGTTTGGACTGCCGATACAATTTTCATAATTCCATGTCAACGTCATCAGACGGACGCCTTCTTCATACAATTCATCGATCCGCTCTGTTTTTCCTCCAAGGACACCGCCTTCTTCTACCGTCAGCACAGGGTTCAAAAAACATGTATTTTGTTGTTTTATTTTCCGATCCGCCTGATTACATCTGTCTATTTCTTCCTTGGCATATGAGATCATCCGGCGAACCGCCTTATATGCTCTGTCTTCACTTTCCTTATCTTCACCTGTTCCATCTGCATTTTGTATATAGATACCCGGATTCTTTGTTTTCTTTTCATCTGCATACCGCAGATCTGTTCTGTAATCTTTTAAATTTACAAAACACGCAAAAAACTGCATCTGCGCTCCCGCTCTTTCAAGCCGTTCCATATCTACGCACAATGTATTTTTCATCAGCGTTCCTTTTCTGTTTTTATAAATCTCGCTCACCGTATCGCAGTGCATATCGATCCATCTCATAGCTTTTCCTCTTTTCAAATTTTTATTTTCTTCTCTTATGTATAAGCAGTTCTCTTTTTACATATTCTGACTATAGCACAAGCGCAGTACAATCGGCGGCCTTCTGCAAAATAATACATCAAAAGGAGACTATATGCATCCTAAAATCGGCATCATCATATGCGGATTCAATGAGAATCGGCAGTTTGTACCAAATGTTTATATTCAATCCGTCCGTTACGCCAAAGGAATCCCTCTCCTCATCCCTCTTGTACGAAGCGACAGGATGATCGATGACTATGTAAGTTTATGCGACGGATTTCTCTTTTGCGGAGGCGAAGATATCACCCCTCTTTTATTCGGAGAAGAACCGCAAAACGGAAACGGAAAAACAGACATTACGGTAGACCTTTTTCAAATCCGTCTCATGAAGCGCGTTCTGGCTTCCCGAAAACCTGTCCTTGCAATCTGCAGAGGAATGCAGATTTTAAATGTTTCCTGCGGCGGAACAATCTGGCAGGATCTTTCCCTTATCCCACAGCCGACGCTCAACCACACACAGCAGTCCGCATCCAGAGGAGATGTCAGCCACCGCATCAAAATCGAACGTTGCTCAAAGCTCAAACAATTTGTAGGCTCGTGCATTTATGTGAACAGTTTCCACCATCAATCTGTCAAAACACCCGGGAGAAACGTCTGTGTCAGCGCCCGTTCCCCGGACGGCGTCATTGAGGCAATCGAACTTTCCGGACATCCTTTCGCCCTCGGAGTTCAATGGCATCCCGAGTGCATGTATCGCACCTCGCCTGAAATGCGTTCTCTTTTCCATGAATTTATTGCACATTCACTTATAAACAGCAAAGATTCCGGACATACTATTTCCTGAAATATTATTTATAAAGGAGGTTATATTCATGACAGAAATATCAATCCTTGATCTTCAAAACCTTCGTCATCTTATCGGCGGATATTCCACTACCCACTGTAAAATGACAGATTATGCTTCAAAAGCCGAAGATCCGGAAATCAAAAAGCTTTTTCAGGAAGCGGCTGATTCCGCTATGAAAAATAAACAGGAACTGATGAAATTCCTGTAATCTTCCACAATTTTCATGAGACAAACAATCAAAATCATTACAGAACGAGGTGAACACAATGGATGAAAAGACAATGGTTTCAGATGCTCTTGTAGGAATTAACGGTGAACTGAAAATGTTCGGAGATATGATCCCACAGACAGAAAACAAAGAATTAAAACAATGCTTAAAACAGATCCGCAATCAGTGTGAGATGGCACAGGAAAAAATGTACACTGCCGCACGGGAAAAAAGTTATTATGTTCCTGCCGAAAAAGCATCTATGCAGGAAATCGAACATGTCAAATCTATTTTAAACGTAAAATAAGCCAGTTCAGGGTTCAGGCGATAAAAAGAGACTATGAAGAAAAGTCTGTAAATATGATCTTCTATGATAAGAATGGGCGATAGGCTTAAACAAAATCAGCTTTTCGCCCTTGCTTTATATATAACAGTTAC
>OLQY01000074.1_pt1 | contig 122224 bp, 118 predicted proteins | sample 1672851 | NCBI WGS metagenome assembly OLQY01 (sample SAMEA3136730, study PRJEB25190) | human gut metagenome
CAACAGCAAAAGGCGGGCACGTAATCATTAAAGAAGGATACAATCCTGATCAGTACGACACGGCACTCGCCAACTTCATCGGAACATTCTTCCCTGGAAGAGCAAATAAGATTGTAGGCAGAGCGCATCTTGCCAACGTCAATCGCGCAGCTGCAAAAGGTTACAGCTACAGACTTCTGGAAAATGGATTCATTACAAACCAGGGAGATCTCAACAAATTCAATTCCAAGATCGATGACTTGGCGAGAGGAATCCTTAAAGCATTCGGGATCACATCTGCGGCACCGGTAGCATCAGCCAAGAAAACAGAACCTGTCGATGGAGAGATCAAATCCGGTGGAGCATTCCAGAACAAGACCGATAAGTTCGGTACAATTTCATACCAGGCACACATGAGAAGTGCTGGCTGGGGAGCTTGGCAGTCTGACGGATTAATGGTCGGCTCAACAAACCAGAATCGCCGGATCGAAGCACTGCACATCCAGCCGGTCGGAGAAACAGATGTTGTTGTTCATATGAAAGAAATCGGTAATAAAGAATACAAGAACATCAAGAAGGACACACTGATCGGAACCACCGGACAGAACAGAAGATTGGAAGCAATCCGGATCACCGGAAAGGAATCTTTCTACCTGTACAGAGTCCACCAGAAGAGTATTGGCTGGTCAGAATGGGCCAACAACGGAGAGTGGGCTGGTACGACCGGAAAAGGACTGCAGATGGAAGCACTGGAGATTAAGAAATCCATGTTCTCCGTCGAACCACACGTACAGAGCAAAGGATGGTTGCCACCAAAAGCCGCAGAGAAGGTGATCGGTATCACTGGTCATGCATTACGCCTGGAAGCGATCCGGATCAACCCATACGGAAAGAACATCAAAGCGAAAGCTCACATCCAGAGTAAAGGCTGGGTGGATTACGGCACGATCACCAAAGACACAATTATCGGTACAGTTGGAGAAAAGAAACGTATTGAGTGCTTATGTTTCGAAGGCGACTTCGAATACCGTGTTCATATCCAGAGTTCCGGATGGACAGACTGGACAAAAGCAGACGGAGTAGCAACGCTTGGAACTGTAGGCCAGGAACTTAGGATTGAGGCTATTCAGTTTAGATAATTTGAAAAAACTGGAAGAATATTCCAGAACTATTTTGCTGGAAAATATTGTATCCTTATTATAATGATGTGATACATATGAAAGAATTTTCAAAAAACCTTAAGACATTAAGAGCTAAACAAGGATTATCTCAAAAAGAGTTGGCTAATCAGCTGCATGTGGAGCGCTCGACGGTTGCCGGTTGGGAAACTAAAGACAGAGTGCCGGATGCAGAGATACTGATCAGACTGGCAGCAGTTCTGAATACCTCAATAGATGATTTACTGAAAGGGTGAAAACAATTTGCCCCTTTAATGCCCCTTTTTGAGGTTTGAGTAAAAGAAAAGCACTGGAAACTCAACGTTTTCCAGTGCTTTATAAAATATGTTCAATGCGGAAAAAGGGACTTGAACCCTCACAGGATTGCTCCCACTAGAACCTGAATCTAGCGCGTCTGCCATTCCGCCATTTCCGCTTGACAAAAAGTATCTTACCATAGTCTGACGGAAAATGCAAACGTTTTTTGTAAAAAATTGAAATTTTTTTAATTTTTTCTTCAAATACGATTTTTAGCCGTTCTAATTAATCTCAATCCCATTTACCTCAAGATGATCATCAATCGCAATCACCAGACAGCGGCGGCCGTCAATCTCACGTGTCTCTACCAGATCGGCACGTTCGGGATTAACTTTGACTACCACGTCCGGTGTCTCAATCTGGAAAGTCTTAGCACTGGCAATGTTGGATGCAAGCAGTGTACCATGTACACCGACTGTTTCATCAAATTCATCATCGAATGATTCCAGCTTTTCTTCGGCAACACCGCTGCGTGTCAGGAGCTTCTTGACATCGGTCTTGGATAATTCCAGCGGTTCCGGTTCTTCCTTGGCCTGTTCGATCATTTCGTTTAAGTTATCGTGGATATTGCGGACCACTTCGTAGTTACTGTCTTCGCCGAGGGTGTCGCTTACGATTGCCTGGAAGGTTGTCTTCTGGTCGCCTGCAGTCAGTGGTGTTGTGCTTCCAAGGACATGTTCTACGAAATATGGCTGTAACTCTTCCGGTTTCTTCGTATAATAAAGAACATTATGTACATCGGCTGCACGATCCTGGAAGGCCGGGAATAAGAATCCTTTGACCGGAGCCTCTACGAACCAGTCGCGGATGCGGTCTTCGATGTTATTTGTCTGTGCATTGTATGTAAGTCCGGCTTTTGTAAGATTGACCGGGCAGATACTGCAGAGGATGTGTTCGTATACAGTGTCGGATGCATCTTCCATCTCCAGACCATCTTTCGTCTTGCCCGGAACATCGTATACGGCATGGATCAGGATGATATAGTAGTTCTCGCCGTATTCATAACTTTCCACAACTTTATCATAGAATTCTTCGAGAAGAAGGTCGTCCTGAAGCTTGCTGTTCTTTAGTTTCATCAGAAATTCCTGTGTGCCGCCGTTCAATTCCTGGTCGAGTGGGAATTCCATGTTGATGAGGTTCTTTCCGATCGTTCCGGAAAGTGTATGTTTGAAGATATCAAAATATTTGAAAGCCTCTTCTTCCGGTAAAGATAAGAAGGCTTTTTTCATTTCCATTTTTTTCTCTTTTTCGTGATCGACATAGCATCCACAGATACGTGTGATGGCGCAATTTTCAGGAGAAAACTGTTTGCGGATCTCTAATACTTCTTTTTTGTTCATATTTGTCACTTCCTTATTAATCATATGCTGGGAGGATATTTTAACCCCAGTATCATAAAATGTTAGCATATCAGCCGGGAAAAAACAATCATAGACCATTGTAAAAGATGGGGCGGGAACGTATAATAATAGATAGAATATGTCAAAATACGTAACTATTCAACACTGGAAAATATGGGGAAAGGGATAGTTATAGTAAAAAAGAAAGGGAAATAAGAATATGGGGAATATATTCGACATTTTAGGACCGGTGATGGTAGGTCCATCCAGCTCACACACAGCGGGAGCAGTCAGGATAGGTATGGTTGCAAGACAGTTGTTCGGCCGTCAGCCGGAGAGGGCAGAAGTCTATTTACATGGTTCTTTTGCTGCAACAGGAAAGGGGCATGGAACGGACCGGGCGCTGATCGCCGGATTATTGGGGATGATGCCGGACGATATGCGGATACCGGACAGCTACGAAGTTGCAAAAGACATGGGGATGGATTTTGTAATGAAGAATAAGAACATCAAGGGTGCACATCCGAATACTGCCCAGATTATTATGGAAGCAGAGGGCGTACCACAGATGAAAATCCAGGCACATTCCATCGGAGGCGGACGTATCTGCGTCTGTAAATTAGACGGGATTGATGTGAATTTCAGCGGAGAGAGCTGTACGCTTATTATCCGTAATGTGGACGAACCGGGACGAATCATGGAGGTTGCTGCTGCGCTCAGTAAAGCCGAGATCAATGTGGCGACCATGCAAGTGTTCCGTGACAAACGTGGCGGAACGGCCGTTATGGTGGTAGAGACAGACCAGGTGATCCCGCAGAGTGCGATCGATGAACTGGAGAGCAAGCCGGGAATTATCCGTGTGAAATTTCTTGATCCGAACGGATCGGTATAGATAATGGAGGAAAAGAAGATATGTCATATCAGTCAATGGAAGAGGCGAAACTGAGAGGGGAAAAAGAGAACATTCCATTCTGGAAAGCAATCCAGTTAGAGGATGCACAGGAGAGGGATGTGAAGATAGAAGATTCCTGGGAAAAGATGAAGTATATGTGGCAGTCCATGCTGGATGCGCTGGATGCTTATGAACCAGACAAGGTATCAAGAAGTGGTCTGGTCGGAACAGAAGGCGGGCTTATGGACAATTACCGTGAGAATGAAGAACCGTTGTGTGGGGATTTTGTCTCAAAGGTGATGTCTAATGCACTGAAGATGGGGTGTAATAATGCCTGTATGAAACGAATTGTTGCGGCACCCACAGCAGGAGCCTGCGGTGTACTTCCGGCAGTACTTGTTACTTATTATAAAGAATACAATGTTCCGGAAGAAAAGATGATAGAAGCCATGTATGTGGCAGCCGGACTTGGTCAGATCATTGCCAACCGGGCATATCTTGCGGGAGCATCGGGAGGATGTCAGGCAGAGATCGGTTCCGGTTCGGGAATGGCAGCCGGGGCAATCTGCTATATCAAAGGCGGAGATACGGATCAGATCGGACATGCCTGTGCGATGGCATTGAAGAACCTGATGGGACTTGTATGTGATCCGGTAGGAGGTCTGGTAGAGGTACCGTGTGTGAAACGTAATGTAGGCGGTGCAGTGAATGCGCTGGCGGCAGCGGACATGGCACTGGCAGGGATTACAAGTAAGGTACCTGTTGACCAGGTGATAGATGCGATGAAAGAAGTCGGAGACAAGATGGACGTATCATTGAGAGAAACCGGTGTCGGTGGTGTTGCAGGAACACCTGCAGCACAGGAAGTAGTAGAAAAATTAGGGATGTAGCGTAAGCTACATCCCCTTTTTAAGAGAGCGTTGTTTTTAAATCGGTGCTATGAAAATAAGCGTGTGCTTTATCGAATAATTTGTTGCACAGGACCGTATAAACAGAACCAAACAGGTTGGCACCAATTCGGAGTGCTACTGCATATGGCATTCCAAACAGACCGGACGCAATGGAAAGCGCTCCAAATGTATTGAACACTGTCTGCCAGGAATATCCTGCCGAATATCCGACGCCGATTCCGCCGATGATTCCGATATAGGCATACATAGACTCAGGAAGAATCGTATACAGAACAACGAATAACAGACCTCCTACGATGTTGAACATCCAACGCTTTCCGGAACGTGCGACACAGTCATTTGTAAACGGAAGACACACGGACATACATGCGATACCTGCCCACATAGCTCTTGGAAGTCCGAGCAGGGACATGATGAGCATCGCCGATGATACGATGAATGTCAGCTTGATATACCATCTGCTGCGTGCGGAATGAATGTTGAATTCCTGGAACAGATGAGAAAATTTACGCCGGTAAGGACGGTTCTTCTGATTCTTATAGAAAATGATCATGCAGAGGATCATTCCGACAAGGAGTCCTTCCAGTCTTAAAATGTAGGCATGTCCGCTTACATCATATCCAAATAATAATAGATAGCCAAGGACAAAAGTAGAGTGATTGTACATGATCACATTGTGGCATCCGAGGATCATCAGCAGCATGATACAGGCTGCATTAATAAAGAAGGCAGGAACCGGTGATACCATGTTGGCAAGACGGGGACCTGCCATAAGGATTGCGTAGATGCCTGCGATAGAGGCAAGCCCGTGCGTGGTACGGATTCCGAAATCGGCCTGCCTGAGAACCAGCACGGCCAGAAGCACGGTAACTCCGACAACACTGTTGTCATTTCCGATGAATTTACTATATAAAGATACAACGGCGACACAGAATATCATTACAAGATATACTTTAAAGTTGTAAATGAGTATGTGACGGCGTTTTTCTTTTTTATCGGTTGTGTTTTTAATCAGCTGTTTAGAGCCGGTCGAGCTTAGTTGTAGTTCCTGGTAAAATGTCATAATAAAATCTCCTTTATTTTTTTTGTGAAGAAAGAATCTCGTTCGCTTCACGGATTAGTTGGAATAAAGTCTCGAATTTCTCTTTCTTCATATTTTTCTGTAATGTATAGAGTGGATCCAGATAGTAATAGTACGTACGGTCAATCTCATCTTTTCCGGCACCGGTAATGCGGATGCAGTAACTGCGGCGGTCGGACGCAGAGGCCTCTTTACAGATAAACCCTTTGGATTCCAGATGGTCGGTCAGGCGGCTTACGATAGTCTTACTGATGCCCATAGCGCTGGTAATCTGTCTTGGGGTCAGTGGTTCTTCCGAAAGCGCGATCCGGAACAGAAAATCAATCTCCTGAGCAGAAGTGTGCTCTGATTTTCCGGATTTCCGGATCGCCATGCTTGCGAAATGCCGGAGGTCGCCCTGTTTTGATACGATATCAGTCCAGTTTTTGTCTTTCATAGTTGCTCCTTTATAATAGTTTACTTTGTAAACAATTGCGATAAGTACTATAATAGATATAGAAGGAAATGTCAAGGGGATTTATGGAAGTACCTTTGGTCTATAAAAATAAAAAAGTTTGTAACGAATTGAGAAAAAATGACTCTTAATAGTAAAAGAAGATATAAATGAGAGAAGAGAGGTGAGTTCATGGAATCTTTTGAGGAAGTATATCAGAAATATTTAAAAGAGGTATATTGTTTTCTGCTGAGATTATCCGGAGACAGGGAAATAGCAGAAGAACTTACCCAGCAGACATTTGCCATTGCATTTGAAAAATTGGAAAATTTCAGAGGTGAATGTAAATTATCGGTGTGGTTATGTCAGATTGCGAAGCATGAATATTATGCGTGGACAAAAAAGCAGAAAAGATATGCAAATAAATTAGATGAAAATCATGCAGATCAAGGGGAGGATTTATTAAATGGCATAATCAATCAGGAAAATGGACAGATCATCCGAAAAATTCTACATGACTTACAGGAACCGTACAAAGAAGTATTCATGCTGCGGGTGATGGGAGAGGTATCATACAGAGATATCGGACAGTTATTTTCAAAAAGTGAAAGCTGGGCGAGAGTGACCTATTACAGAGCCAAGAAAATGATCGTAGAAAAGATGGGAGGCGCAGGCAATGATGAAATGTGAGATTATCAGAGATCTGATACCGTTATATCTGGATAAGGTATGCAGCGAAGATAGCAGAAAACTGGTGGAAGAGCATTTAGCAGAATGTAGTGAATGCAGGAAATATATGAAAGAATTAGAGACGGAACTGGAAGCGGTGAAACAGAAAAAAGAAGAAGACCTGGATGAAAAGCGGTTGTTACAGGAAGGAGCGGAGCGTATGAAGGAAATCGGCAGGAAAAGTATCGTAGATAAGATGATTATTGTGGATACATTACTAAATTTCTTATTGATTGTAACGGCTGTAGTATTGTGCAAACGGCAGATAGATATCGAAGGTGCCGATGCGGGATATTATATAGCAGCCATGGTATTCAGCTTTGGATTTATTATCACATTCTTCATATGTGACTGCATCACACTGGTTCAGAAATGGAAGAGAAGAAAAATGCGGACGGAGTGGGAGTATAAACAGATCCCGATCTGTGAAAGTTATGCGAAGATATCTATAGGCGTAAAAGTAATCATTGTATTTATGCTGGTATGTGCGGCTTGTATATTAGGATTTTCACAGTTTGGAGGAGTATTTTCTATTTAATGCACTAAGTAAGCCAAATCCCCGAACCGTAATAAAAGGTTAGTTCTCCATTTAATTATTATGGCATGCGAAACCGCAGGAATAAACTTACAAGGTCCTATCCTGTGCATACGGACTCATGGTTGGTAATTCTTAAGTAAAAAAGTTGACCGTTTGCTCACAAAAAATCCACTGTCTGAGACGAATGTCGAGTTTGGATTTTTTGTGAGCTCGTTTTTAGGTCAACTTTTTTGCTTTAGAATTTCCCCATGTTGGAGTCAGCACAGGATAGGATCTTGTAAGTTTATTCCGATCGGTGATAGCCGCCATAATGCATTAAATAGAAACTTGACAACTATAGTTGTCATCTGTTAGAATCTAAATGACAAGAAAAATTGTCAAAATATGATTGATAAAGGAGATGAGCATTTGCCTTTACTAAACCGATTGAAGGAATACAGATCAAGACTTGGCGTCAATCAGACCGAGATGGGAAAGCTCGCAGGCGTATCCAGACAGACGATCAGCCAGATAGAGAGAGGAGACTATTCGCCGTCAGTAACACTCGCATTAAAGATTGCGAAGATTTGTGAAGTCAGTGTAGAAGATATTTTTATATATGAAGAGGAGATAAATGATGAAAGAAAAGAAAAGTAGTTATTTTACCGCAACGTGGAAGATGCTCGCGGCAGTGATAATCGGGGGAATCGCCGGAGGCGTGTCGGTAGTCATCTATGAACTGATGAAAAAAGGAATAGATGCAGGAATCAGAACGATTAACGGAACGATTCAGCAATATATATTTCCAGCTCTGATTATAATCGCGGTTGTTACGGTAGTTGTGGGTGAATACAGTTTATACCGGTTAAAGAATGTATACAAAGAAATGAAGGATGCAGATGAGGACAGATTCTATGAACTGGATTACGAAGAAGAAAAATGGGGAGCGTGGACCAGTGGGGTTAATTTGGTGTCACAGGTGGCCTGCATCATAATTTTATCCTTTGGATATTCTTTGAAGTATATAGAATCAGGAAAATCCAGATATTTTTTATTCGCCTGCATTATATTTATACTGTGCTATTTCTACGATATTTATCTTTCTGTACGTTATGTAAAAGCGATACAGGCGGCACATCCGGAGAAAAAAGGTGATCCAACTTCAAGCAAATTTACGGAACAGTGGGTGGAAAGCTGTGATGAAGCAGAAAAAGAAATTATATACAAAAGTGCATATAAGACGTATATTGTATTGAACAAAGTAATACCGATATTATTGTTGCTTACATTAATAGCAAATATGTTCTTGAATACTGGTATATTGGCGGTTCTTGTTGTAGCTGTCATTTATCTGGTCACAGGAATGACGTATATCAGATCCAGCATGGTTTCTAAAGCAAAAAGGATTGGATAAAATAAAAAGTCATATTAGGTGAATGCATCAGATAAAACTGGTGCATTCATGATTATAACATATCATTCTATATTATAATTCGTTGAGTTAAGGAACATTTCGTTCCAATCATGAAATACATCGATAAATATATCAAAATTTTTCAAAATATATAACAAAAGAATAAGCAAATAAATGTTGAATTATCAGATATTCGAAATGTGGGATTCCATTATGAAGGATGGAAACGGAAGATTAAAATCATTTGCAAATATACTTGATAATATAATTATTATCGCATTGAAATACTGTAAAGATAAGTTTATACTGAGAGGAGAAGCCTATGAATAATACGAATTTGTTAAAGACAGGTTTTGTTAATGAACGGTTCCGATATTATGAGAAGTTAGTCGCAGAGCTGACAATGATGAGTGATATGTTCATGCGGAACGTGTTAAATATTCTGGAATGTGCGGAATATGTATTAAGAGTTATTACTGAAAATGATGATCTGGAATTAACAGAAGTCGTTGTTCAGAAAGATTACAAGAATTTACAGGGAAGATCGGCTGTACTTGACTGTGTGGCTGTGAATGGCAGAAAAGAAATATATGATATAGAAGTACAGCAGGAAAAAGCCGGAGCAGGCCCAAAAAGATTGCGCTACCACAGCAGTATAATAGACGCACATAGTCTGTTTGCGGGAGAAGATTTTGAAAAACTGCCGGAATCAAAGGTTATTTTTATCGTAGATGAGGAAGTAGAAAATGAAGTTGCACCCATCTTACATATCAAACGGACTGTAAGAGAAACCGGCAGAGATTATAATGATAAAAGCGAAATTATATATATTAACGCCCGGATGAAAGAAAATACAGATCTGGGCAGATTGATGCATGATTTTCATTGTACAAAGGCAGAAGACATGTATAGCAAAGTATTGGCAGAGCGGGTAAGAGTATTGAAAGAGACACAGGAAGGAGTGGAGATTATGTGTAAAGAGATGGATAAGATTTACAAAGCGGGAGAGTTAATAGGAGAAGAGCGTGGAAAAGAAAAAGGAAAATATGAAACAGCAATGAAGTTGCTTGAATTAGGAGCAAGGGAAGACATGATTGCAGAAGCAGTAGGACATAGTGTAGAAGAAATAAAACGTTGGAAGAACGATATGAAACGTCAGTAATGATATTGTAAAAAATTAGAAAGATGGAAAAGGAGAATCTATGATGAAAGTATTTGCATACAGAAAATGCAGCACCTGTATGAAAGCATTAAAGTGGCTGGAAGTACACAACGTAGAATTTGAAGAACGAGCAATTAAAGAAGAAAATCCAACTTACGAAGAATTAAAAGAATGGTACACAATGAGCGGACTTCCACTCAAAAAGTTCTTCAATACCAGTGGTATGATATACAAACAGATGAACCTGAAAGACAAATTAAAAGAAATGACCGAAGACGACCAGTTAAAACTCCTGGCAACCGACGGAATGCTCGTAAAACGCCCATTAGTAATCGGAGATAATTTCGTTCTGACCGGCTTCAAAGAAAAAGAATGGGAAGAGAAACTGCTATAAGTTAAAATATATTATCATAATTATATGAATTTCAGGTAAACACCAGACGCCCGGAAAAATAAAAATATATTTTGATATTCAAAATACTTGACAAACAAAATTTCTTGATATATACTTTGAAAGTCAAAATAATTTAGAATCAAAATAAATCAGAGGTATTTATAATGACTGGAAGAATATGTGGGACAGGATCTTGCGTACCATCATTTGCAATGGACAACAATGACATTGCGAAACTGGTTGATACCAGTGATGAGTGGATCCGGGAGAGAACCGGAGTCGTGAGACGTCATATTATCAGAGAAGAGACGACGGTATCCATGGCAGCCGAAGCCGGAAGGCAGGCACTTGAAAATGCGGGAATTGCTGCAGAAGATGTGGATCTGATCATCGTGTCTACGATTTCTTCAAATGTAATACTTCCCTGTACAGCCTGTGAAGTGCAGAAAGACCTTGGGGCAAAGCATGCGACATGTTTTGATCTGAGTGCGGCATGCACTGGATTTGTGGTTGCTTATAATACGGCAGCGGCTTATCTGAATGCGGGCGTGTATCAGACTGCACTGATCATTGGCAGCGAGAGTTTATCGAATCTGACGAACTGGAAGGACCGCGGGACGTGTATCCTGTTCGGGGATGGCGCAGGAGCGGCAGTGCTGAAACGCGAAGATACGGAATATTATCTTCCGGTAACACACTCCGATGGTTTTAGAGGAGAAGCACTTCGCTGTAAAAGCAGATATGACAGAAGTGAATTATCACCGGAAGATATGCCAAAGCCGGAAGAAAAAGAATATCTGATGCAGATGGATGGAAGAGAAGTATTTATGTTTGCTGTAAAGAGCGTGCCGCAGGCAATAAAAGAAGTATTGGAAAAGAATGACACGGCACAGGAAGAAATCAGTTTTTACATCTTGCATCAGGCGAACAGAAGAATTGTAGAAGCAATCGCAAAGCGGCTGGGTGAACCGATAGAAAAATTTCCGATGAATCTGGAAGAATACGGAAATACATCTTCCGCAAGTATTCCAATTCTTCTCGATGAACTGAACCGAGCCGGGAAACTGAACAGAGGACAGAAGATTATCCTGGCAGGATTTGGTGCAGGACTCACCTGGGGGGCCAGCATTCTAGAGTGGTAAGAAGCCTCAGATAAGCAACCCTTATAAGTGCAAAAGAATTAAAAAGGAACCAAAGCTAAAAAAGAGAGACAAAAACAGAAATAAAAGGAGAACAAAGATATGTTAGAACAGATTAAAAAAATGGTAGCAGATAACTTAGGAGTAGAGGAAAGCAAAATCACAGAAAACGCATCATTCAAAGATGACCTCGGAGCAGATTCCTTAGATCTTTTTGAACTGACAATGGCACTGGAAGATGAATATGGAATCGAGATTCCGTCGGAAGATCTGGAAAAGATCGTAACAGTCGGTGATGTTGTAGAGTATGTGAACGCTCATAAAGAGTAAGAAAATTATAAAAAGACAGGGAGTATAGAGATTATGCAGACAGAAGTAACCAGATTATTAGGAATTGAATACCCGATCATTCAGGGCGGTATGGCCTGGGTGGCAGAATACCATCTGGCAGCAGGTGTATCCGAAGCCGGCGGACTGGGACTCATCGGTGCAGCAAGTGCTCCGGCAGACTGGGTAAGAGATCAGGTACGCAAGGCAAAAGAACTGACAGACAAACCATTCGGTGTTAACATCATGCTGATGAGTCCTTATGCAGATGAAGTTGCAAAGGTGATTGTCGAAGAAGGCGTAAAGGTTGTTACCACCGGTGCAGGTAATCCGGAGAAATACATGAAGATGTGGAAGGAAGCCGGCGTAAAGGTTATTCCGGTCGTTGCTTCTGTGGCCCTGGCAAAAAGAATGGAACGCTGTGGTGCGGATGCACTGGTAGCAGAAGGTTGTGAAGCCGGCGGACATATCGGCGAGAGTACAACGATGGTACTTGTTCCACAGATTGTAGATGCAGTCAGTATTCCGGTTATTGCAGCCGGAGGAATTGCCGATGGAAGAGGAATTGCTGCGGCATTCATGCTGGGAGCAAAAGGCGTCCAGATGGGAACACATTTTGTTGTAACAGATGAATCCCAGGTACATGAGAATTACAAAGAAAGAATCATCAAAGCGAAGGATATTGATTCCAGAGTAACAGGAAGAACCACAGGACATCCGGTCAGAGCCCTTCGCAATGATATGACGAGAAAATATCTGGAACTGGAAAATGCCGGAGCAGGATTCGAAGAACTGGAAAAGCTCACACTTGGCGGCCTCAGAAAAGCAGTCGTAGAGGGTGATGTAAAGAACGGAAGCGTAATGGCAGGACAGATTGCCGGCATGGTAAAAGAAAGAATGTCATGTAAAGATCTGATCCAGAAACTGGTAACAGAGACAGATGCATTAATCGGAGGACAGGGATTCTATGAGTAAGATTGCATTTATTTATCCGGGACAGGGCGCTCAGAAAGCCGGCATGGGAGCCGACTTTTATGAAAACAGTGAGATTGCAAGATACATATTTGACCAGGCAGGTGAGGAACTTGATCTGGATATGAAGGAACTTTGCTTTGAAGAAAATGACAGGCTGGATTTGACGGAATATACACAGGCAGCAATGGTCACGACCTGTCTGGCAATGACAAGAGTTGCGGAAAGTAAAGGACTGAAAGCAGATATCACAGCAGGATTAAGCCTGGGAGAATACCCGGCGATCGCAGCTGCCGGAGGAATGAACGATATGGATGCGATCCGCCTGGTAAGAAAAAGAGGAATCCTGATGCAGAACACGGTTCCGGCAGGAGAAGGAGCCATGTGTGCGGTCATTTCCATGGCGGCAGAGGAAATCGAAAAAGTGATCGAACCGATTGCTGATGTGTCGGTCGCAAACTATAACTGTCCGGGACAAATCGTCATCACTGGTAAGACAGACGCTGTAGAAGAAGCGGCTGCAAAGTTAAAAGAAGCAGGGGCGAGACGCACCATTATGTTAAATGTCAGCGGACCGTTCCATTCTCAGATGCTGGTTCCGGCAGGAGAGAAACTGGCGGAAGAACTGGAACATACCAGATTTCACGAATTAAGAATTCCGTATGTAACGAATGTAACAGCAGAGAAGGTAACAGACATCAGAGAAACTCCGGGACTTCTTACGACACAGATCAGTTCACCTGTGCGCTGGATGCAGAGCATGGAACGCATGATCGCAGACGGTGTTGATACATTTGTTGAGATCGGACCGGGCAAGACACTGGAAGGATTTTTAAGAAAAATCGACCGAAGTGTGAAAGTATTCCACATTTCCCAGTGGGAGGATGTGGATAAAGTCTGCACCGAACTTGCAGATAGTGGAAAGATGATGGAGGAAGCTTAAAGATGAGTCAGACAATGGAAGGAAAAGTTGCAGTTGTAACCGGAGCGTCCAGAGGAATCGGAAAAGCAATCGCTGTAAAGCTTGCATCAAAAGGAGCAACAGTTGTGATCAACTATAACGGTTCCAGAGAAAGAGCCGAAGAAGTAAAGAATGAAGTTGAGTCTGCAGGCGGTAAAGCGGTGATCATACAATGTAATGTGGCCGATTTTGATGCCTGTAAAGAATTCATCGAGACGGTGATCAAGGAGCAGGGAAGAATTGATATTCTGGTTAATAATGCAGGAATCACAAAGGATGGACTCCTTATGAAGATGTCAGAAGAAGATTTTGATAAGGTATTGGACACAAACTTGAAGGGAACATTTCATACAATAAGAGCTGCGCTCCGCCAGATGATCCGCCAGAGAAGCGGACGCATCATAAATATGGCATCTGTTGTAGGTGTCAGCGGTAATGCAGGACAGGCAAATTATGCGGCGTCCAAAGCAGGTGTGATCGGACTGACCAAAACAGCAGCCAGAGAAGTGGCATCCAGAGGAATCACGGTCAATGCAGTTGCACCGGGATTTATCGAGACCGACATGACAGAAGTACTTCCGGAAAAGATAAAAGAAGCGTCTGCCGCACAGATTCCGCTTGGAAAATTCGGAAAAGCAGAAGATGTGGCGAATGCGGTTGCATTTCTTGCGTCAGAGGATGCGGGATATATTACTGGACAGGTATTGCATGTAGACGGCGGTATGGTGATGTAAAGGAGATTAAGATATATGAAGAGAAGAGTTGTAGTGACAGGACTTGGAGCAGTGACTCCGATCGGAAATACGGTAGAGGAGTTCTGGAGCGGCATCAAAGAAGGAAAAGTGGGAATCGGAGAGATTACCAAATTCGACACCACAGAATATAAAGTAAAGATTGCAGCAGAGGTAAAAGATTTTCAGGCAAAAGACAGAATGGATTTTAAGGCAGCAAGAAGAATGGAACCATTTTCCCAGTATGCGGTGGCAGCGGCAAAAGAAGCATTCGAAGATGCCGGACTTGATATGTCAAAGGAAGATCCGTTCCGTGTCGGTGTAATTGTGGGTTCCGGTATCGGAAGCCTGCAGGCTGTAGAAAAAGAATACGAAAAAATCCGGACTAAAGGACCGGGAAGAGTTAATCCGCTTCTGGTTCCGATGATGATCTCGAACATGGCAGCAGGAAATATTTCCATTCAGCTCGGTCTGAAGGGAAAATGTACGAATGTCGTTACAGCATGTGCCAGTGGAACAAACTGCATCGGTGATGCATTCCGTGCGATCCAGTATGGTGACGCAGAAGTGATGCTGGCGGGTGGAGCAGAAGGATGTATCTGTGAGACCGGAGTCGCAGGATTCACAAGTCTGACAGCACTTTCGACTTCTACAGATCCGATGAAGGCATCCAGACCATTTGATAAAGACAGGGATGGATTCGTTCTCGGAGAAGGTGCAGGTGTAGTTGTTCTGGAAGAACTGGAACATGCAAAACAACGTGGTGCAGTCATCTATGCTGAACTTGTCGGATACGGTTCTACGGGAGATGCATATCACATTACTTCTCCGGCAGAAGACGGAAGCGGTGCAGCCAAAGCAATGGAACTTGCGATGGAAGAAGGCGGAATCGAACCTTCCCAGGTGGATTACATCAACGCACACGGAACCAGTACACATCACAATGACCTGTTCGAGACACGTGCGATCAAACTGGCTCTTGGCGATGCGGCAAAAGATGTTGTGATCAACTCGACAAAATCCATGATCGGCCATCTGCTCGGTGCGGCTGGAGGTGTGGAATTTATCACTTGTGTGAAGACAATCCAGGACAACTTCATCCATCAGACAGTCGGAACTGAAACTCCGGATGAAGAGTGTGACCTGAACTATGCGATCGGTGCGCCGGTAGAAAAAGAAGTCAATTATGTACTGACAAATTCACTTGGATTTGGCGGACATAATGCGGTGTTACTGTTAAAGAGATATGAAGACTAGCGGAGAATTGCAGGAGGGACAAAGACATATGGAAATGGAGAAAATGATCGAACTCATAGATGCTGTGTCAAAGTCAGATCTGACAGGCTTTAAATATGAGGAAGACGGTATCAAACTGCATTTGAGCAAGAAAGAAAATACATGCTATGTGACGGAAAATGTGTCTGCACCGGTGAATATGACCGGAACAGCTTCTGCCGGAGTGGTTTCTGCTGAGATGGGAAAAACGAATGCAGAAGGGGATCAGACACTGGGAGCAGCTGCGGAAGAAGCAGTCGTAGGAAATATTGTAGAGTCTCCGCTGGTAGGAACATTTTATTCAGCACCTGCAGAAGATGCAGAAAGCTTCGTAAAAGTCGGAGACAGAGTAGAAAAAGGACAGACACTCGGAATCGTGGAAGCCATGAAGCTGATGAATGAGATCGAAAGCGATTACAGCGGAACGGTTGCAGAGATTCTGGTAAATAATCAGGAAGGCGTGGAATACGGACAGCCGTTATTTCGCATCGTGTAGGAGGACAATATGAATCATTTGAACATCAATCAGATCAAAGAAATCATTCCGCACCGTCATCCATTTCTTCTGTTGGATTACATCGAAGATTATGTGCCGGGAGAATATGCAGTGGGATATAAATGCGTATCTTACAGAGAAGAATTCTTTGCGGGACACTTCCCGGAAGAACCTGTAATGCCGGGCGTGCTGACGGTCGAAGCACTGGCACAGGCCGGTGCGGTTGCAATCTTAAGCCTGGAAGAAAATAAAGGAAAGATTGCATATTTCGGCGGTATCAATAAATGCAAATTCAAAGGAAAGATCGTCCCGGGAGACAAGGTACGTCTGGAGACGAAGATCATCCGCAGAAAAGGACCTGTCGGTGTCGGCGAGGCAGTTGCGAGCGTGGATGGAAAAGTAGTCGTAAGTGCAGAGCTTACATTCATGGTCGGATAGATAAGAGCAACATAGGAGAGTGTAAAGAAAGATGATTAAAAAAGTATTGATCGCAAACAGAGGAGAGATCGCGGTGCGTATCATCCGCGCCTGCCGTGAGATGGGAATTGAGACCGTAGCGGTCTATTCAGAGGCAGACAAAGAAGCACTGCATACCAAGCTTGCAGACGAAGCCATCTGCATCGGGCCGGCTCCGTCAAAGGACAGCTATCTCAGTATGGAAAATATCATCAGTGCAACGATCATAAGCGGTGCAGATGCAATCCATCCGGGATTTGGATTCCTGTCAGAGAATAGTAAATTTGCAGAGCTGTGCGAGCAGTGCAATATTACATTCATCGGGCCGGATTCAAAAGTCATTGCAAGTCTTGGAAATAAACAGGTTGCGAGAAATACGATGATGGCAGCGGGAGTACCGGTCATTCCGGGAAGCAAAGAACCCGTCTACGATGCAAAGACCGGTGCAGAACTTGCCCGAGAGATTGGCTATCCGGTTATCATTAAGGCAGCTTTAGGAGGCGGGGGCAAAGGTATGCGTACCGCCTGGACACCGGAAGAGTTCGAGTCTGCATTCCAGACGGCTCAGAAAGAGACCGAGATGGCATTTGCCGATTCGACGATGTACATTGAACATTTTGTAGAGAATCCAAGACACATTGAGTTCCAGATCCTGGCGGATAAATATGGCAATGTGATCCATCTGGGAGAAAGAGATTGTTCTATTCAGCGCAATCATCAGAAGCTGATCGAGGAATCTCCGTCTGTTGCATTATCGGATGAACTGAGAAAGAAGATGGGTGACGCTGCGGTAAAAGCTGCCAAAGCGGCAGGTTATGAGAATGCCGGAACCATCGAATTCTTATTAGAAAAATCCGGGAACTTTTATTTCATGGAAATGAATACCAGAATCCAGGTGGAACATCCGGTCACAGAATGGGTGACGGGTGTAGATCTTGTGAAAGAACAGATCCGCATTGCATCCGGACAGAAATTATCCTATACACAGGAAGATATCAGACTGACCGGTCATGCGATCGAGTGCAGGATCAATGCAGAGAATCCGGAGAAAGGATTCCGTCCGTCCCCGGGAACGATCACAGATATGTATCTTCCGGGAGGAAAGGGTATCCGTATCGATTCTGCGATATACAGCGGCTATACGATTCCGCCGTATTATGATTCCATGGTGGCCAAGCTGATCGTGTGGGCGAAGAATCGTCAGGAAGCGATCCGTAAGATGCAGAGTGCACTTGGAGAAGTCATTATAGAAGGAATCGATACGAATGTTGATTATCAGTATGGGATTGTCAATCATCCGGATTATATTGAGGGAAATATAGATATTGAATTTATTGAAAGGCTGTAGAGGTGACTGCTGATGAAGCTGGACAACGTATTTAAAAAGACCAGAATTGCTGTCGGAAGAAAGAATTATATTACATTTACCAGACGACCGGAAGTTCCGGAAGGATTACTTCGCAAATGTAATAAATGTGGGGGAGCGATCATTGCGGAGGATGTAAAGAAAGATCATTATATCTGTCCAAAGTGCGGAGGATATTTCCGCGTGCATGCAAGACGCAGAATCGAGATGATCACAGATGAAGGTTCTTTTGAAGAATGGGATTCGGATCTTCAGGGAGGAAATCCTCTGGAATACAAAGGATACGAAGAAAAACTGAAGAAATTACAGGAAAAGACAGGGCTTTCAGAAGCAGTTGTAACAGGAAAAGCAAAGATTGACGGCCGCGAGGTGGTTATCGGAGTCTGTGATGGAAGATTCCTGATGGCCAGCATGGGAGAGGCAGTTGGAGAGAAGATAGCAAGGGCGGTAGAACGGGCAACGAAAGAAAGACTTCCGGTCATCTTATTTGCCTGCTCCGGAGGGGCCCGTATGCAGGAGGGAATCGTCTCTCTGATGCAGATGGCAAAGACATCCGCAGCACTGAAGCGCCACAGTGATGCCGGACTTCTTTACATCAGCGTACTGACCGATCCCACGACTGGCGGAGTAACCGCAAGCTTTGCGATGCTCGGTGATGTGATCCTGGCAGAGCCAAAAGCTCTGATCGGGTTCGCAGGCCCAAGAGTGATCGAGCAGACCATCGGACAGAAGCTTCCGGATGGTTTCCAGAGAGCAGAGTTTTTACTGGAACATGGATTTCTGGATGCCATTGTGGAGCGTCCTCAGATGAAAGAGACACTTTCTAAGATTCTGGCACTTCATGAGGTAGGAGAAGGAACAGGATTTGATAGAAAAAAATGTGATGTGGAACTGACATCAGGCAGCAAGATGAATATGACCGCATGGCAGAGAGTAGAACTTTCCAGACGCAAAGACCGGCCGGTAGGCAGTGATTACATTGACGCACTCTTTACAGATTTTGTAGAATTCCACGGAGACCGGTATTTCGCAGATGACAAAGCTATCATCGGTGGCGTTGCAAGATTCCATGGCACGCCGGTAACAGTGATTGCACAGGCAAAGGGAAGAAATACGAAGGAAAATATCGAAAGAAACTTTGGTATGCCACAGCCGGAGGGATACAGAAAAGCCTTAAGACTTATGAAACAGGCAGAGAAATTCTCTCGTCCGGTCATCTGTCTGGTTGATACACCTGGAGCATTCTGTGGACTCGAAGCAGAAGAACGCGGACAGGGAGAAGCCATTGCCAGAAATATCTATGAGATGTCCGGATTAAGGGTTCCGGTTGTTTCAATCATCATTGGAGAAGGCGGAAGTGGCGGAGCACTTGCGATGGCCACTTCAGATGAAGTATGGATGTTAGAAAATTCCATCTATTCCATCCTCTCACCGGAAGGATTCGCAAGTATCCTCTGGAAAGACAGCTCCAAGGCCAAAGAAGCAGCAGAAGTGATGAAATTGACGGCAGAGAATCTGAAGGCACAGGGAATTGTAGAGCGTGTCTTTGCAGAGCCGGAGGAATATATCGTTCAGAATATGGATGTTGTGATCATGCAGATGGAAGAGGCAATCGAAGAATTTCTGATGAAATATAAAAGTTTGTCAGAGCAGGAGTTAATAGAACATAGATATGAGCGTTTCAGGAATATGTAATATGGAGCAGAGTAAATCACTGCTATATATCATAAGAAAACGATGTATTTTACAGGCAATGTTTATGGACGAACAGATTCTATAATAGAGTGAGGAAAATATATGAAAATACAACCACTGAAAATAGGAACAAAGACAGCAAAAGTTCCAGTCATTCAAGGTGGTATGGGAGTTGGTATCAGCCTTGGAAATCTTGCTGGAGCAGTTGCAAAGGAGGGCGGCATAGGGATCATCTCTGCCGCTCAGCCTGGTTTTAGAGAAGAAGATTTTATAAAAGATCCATTAAAAGCGAATTTAAGAGCGATAAAATCAGAGTATGAGAAAGCAAGAAAGATTGCATCGGACGGAATCATTGGATTCAATCTGATGGTTGCCATGGAGCACTATGAAGAATATGTGCATGCGGTGGTAGAAGCAGGAGCAGATCTGATCGTATCGGGAGCGGGACTTCCGACGGATCTTCCGAAATATGTGGGTGAGTCAGACATCTTACTCGCACCGATCGTATCGACTGCAAAATCGGCAAATGTGATATTAAAATATTGGGACAAAAAATACCACAGAATCCCGGATCTGGTTGTGATCGAAGGACCGCTCGCAGGGGGACATCTTGGATTTCATGAAGAGCAGCTGGAAGCGTATGGTATAGATGCTGGGGCAGAAGACTATGTAAAATGCCGAACTTCCTACGAAAAAGAAATCATAGCCATCATGCAGGTCATTCATACATTTTCGGAAAAATATGGAAAAAAGATTCCTGTTGCGATGGGGGGAGGAATTCATGACAGTGAAAGCGCAGCGCGTGCATTTTCCCTCGGAGCAGATGCCATACAGGTGGCGACAAGATTCGTTACAACAGAAGAATGCGATGCAGATATCCGCTATAAAGAAGCCTACCTGAATGCAAGAAAAGAAGACATCGTGATCGTAAAAAGTCCGGTGGGAATGCCGGGACGTGCAATCTTGAATCCATTTATGAAAAAAGTAAAAGAACTGGGGCGTATTGCACCGGCGCATTGTTTTCAGTGTCTGAAGCATTGTAATCCGGGAACCACGCCGTATTGTATCACTCAGGCACTGATCAATGCGGCAAAAGGAAAGATAGATGATGCGTTACTTTTCTGTGGAGCGTATGCATATCAGGCAACTCATCTGGAAACTGTAAAAGAAGTTATTGATTCTCTGATACCAGAAAGGGTATAATAAAGAATAAGAGTAAAGAATGAAGAGTTAAAGTGAAGGAAATTACAGAAGATGGGAATGGATGATGCATATAAGATGATCAATCAGACACTGGTCAGTCTGATCAATGAAATATGGGAACTGGAAGAAAAGGCAATCATTACGGATGAGTTCAAAGACCTTACGAATAATGATATGCATGTGATCGAGGCAGTCGGACTTGGCGACGGGAATAATATGTCTTCGATTGCCAGAAAGCTTAATATTACCGTAGGATCCCTTACGACTGCCATGAACAGTCTGGTGAACAAAAGATATGTAGAGCGTCATCGCAGCGAAGAAGACAGAAGAGTCGTTCTTGTCAAGCTGACAGAAAAAGGTGTGAAGGCTTACCACCATCATGAAGATTATCACAGACAGATGACACAGGCCATTCTGGATAAACTGGATGATACCGAGCTTCCGGTGCTTGTGAAGACATTGGATGCGTTATCCGAATTCTTTACCGGTTACAGTGAGAATAAGGAGTCATAAAGTATATGGTAAAAGGTGTAATCTTTGATATGGATGGAACGATGTTCGATACAGAACGTCTTTCTACCAAAGGATGGATTTACGCAGGTAAAAAGCTGGGCGTGGATATTCCGGTAGCATTGACAGATTCTTTTCGGGGAAGAAATCCACAGGCGATCCGAAAAAAATTTGCAGCATATTTTGGAGACAGACTGGATTACGATACAGCGCGTGCAATGAAGCATGAGTATTTCGACGAAGTGACAAAAGAATCTGTTCCGCATAAAGAAGGACTGCAGGATTTATTAGAATATTTAAAAGAACATGAGATTCCGGCTGTGGTTGCGACATCCACAGAAAGAAAGCGTGCGAGCAGGCTGATACATATGTCCGGTATAGAACATCTGATTTCGAATGCGATTTACGGAGATATGGTGGAGCGTGGGAAACCGGAGCCGGACATTTTCCTGAAAGCAGCAGAGCTGATTGGGCAGGATCCAAAGGAATGCCTGGTACTGGAGGACAGTGCACCGGGACTTCTGGCAGGAAAGGCAGCGGGCGGATATACGATCTATGTGCCGGACATAGCAGTTGTGTCAAAAGAGGCAAAAGAAGGAATTACGGCAGAACTGGCGGACTTGCATGAAGTGGCTGCATGGATCAGAAAAGAGAATAAAAAGTAAGAAGGAAAATGACTGTCATGCAGCCTTTGGAGGCTGTGGGCAGTTTTTTTGCATCGCCATGCATTCGTAAGGAATAAAAAATATAAAGATTCAGGAGGAACAGATATGTACGAGAAAGAAGTAGAACAATTACAGAACATTATTGATGACAGTAAAAGAATCGTATTCTTCGGAGGAGCAGGGGTTTCTACAGAGAGCAATATTCCGGATTTCCGAAGTGCGGACGGGTTATATCAACAAAAGTATAAATATTCGCCGGAGCAGATCGTAAGTCATAGTTTCTTTGTACGGAACCCAGAAGGGTTTTATGAATTTTATAAGGAGAAGATGATGTTTCTGGATGCCAAACCGAATGCTGCACACTTGAAACTTGCAGAATTGGAAGAGACGGGTAAATTAACGGCCGTGATTACACAGAATATTGACGGACTTCATCAGGCGGCCGGAAGTAAGAATGTACTGGAACTGCACGGAAGTATTCACCGGAACTATTGTATGAAATGCCACAAATTCTATGATGCGGCATATGTAAAAAATGCATCCGGAATTCCAAGATGCACTTGTGGCGGAATGATCAAACCGGATGTAGTACTCTATGAGGAAGGACTGGATTCGGATGTGATCAGCAGGAGTATCAAAGCGATCAGTGAAGCAGATACGCTAATCATAGGAGGCACGTCTCTGGTTGTGTATCCCGCGGCAGGATTTATTGATTATTTCCGCGGGAAACATCTTGTGGTGATCAATAAGAGTGCAACAGCCAGAGAAGTAGGTGCAAAGCTTACGATAGCGGCACCGATTGGGGAGATACTTGGAAGGGTGCATTAAATTCCAAGTGTTGCCGCCTTCTTGTAGTTATAACAAGAAGATTTTTCTAATCTTTTGCCCGTCATAGTATATGGATCCAGAAGTTGTCAAGCTTCAGCTTCTGTCACATAACCTTTTGTAACTGCGAGTGTACGGACTGGTACATTGGTCTTGAGGGATTCTTTGGCGAGTGCGGCAGAGGCAGCATATCCGATAGACGGGCAAAGTGCAGTTGCAATACCGGCACTTGCATTTACCAGATCTTTGCAGTGTTTTTCATTGGCAGTAATTCCAAGAATACAGTTGTCGGTCAGAGTTTGTGCGGCGTGACCAAGCGTTTCGATGGACTCGAATAAGGTATAGAAGATCATCGGCTCAAATGCATTGAGTTCTAACTGTCCGGCTTCTGCGGCCATTGTGATCGTGTAATCATGTCCGATGATATTGAAAATTGTATTTTTATAAGCACAAACGTATATTTATTAAGCGCAGAGTGAGAAAATGCAATTATAGAAAAATCAGAAGAAAAACAAAAAAGTAATACGGAAAATGAAGAGAAATACAGGAAAGGGCGTATGAATATGGAATTAGAACCGGTGCAGAAGCCAGAGTTTTATCCGTTTATAGAAAGCATTCCGAATGTGATTGAGTGCAATTGTGTGACGGGCAATTATTCTATGCTTATGAAGGTGGCATTCCCGAGTACGATTGAGTTGGATGGATTCATTGGACAGCTCCAGCATTTCGGAAAGACACAGACACAGATTGTATTCTCTACACCGGCTGCCGGGTTCTATTTAGTCAGCTTTTTGATAGATCAGGCGGATATCACCGTTTTGCAGGGTAGTATGCCCGCAGCAGGTGAAGCCTAATTTGACGAGCAGATGCTGCATGGGAATATTATCATCGTGTGTATCAATTTTAATATTTGGGAACTGTTCATAAGCCCAGTTCAGACAGAAGGTAGCTACGCCCTTTGTACCAGGTGCCGTGGCAACTCTGTGAACAACGGCATAGGGTCTGTCATTTAACCAGGAACCGTCAATTGTCTGGTAATCAGGGTCTTCTTCCCTGTGAAAATAGAATACGCCTCCGATTTGCTCATCTTCTTCTATCTGAATGATGCAGACATATAAGCAGTCGGACTGGATATCCTGTGTGGTAAGTGAAACCGGAGGATAACTGTCCCGCCACTGGTCCGGATTGCCGTGTCCTTTCATATATTTCCGGGCATAAGCATAGATTGCAAGGATGTCCGGAAGGTCATTCATTGTCGCTTTTCTGATCTGCATAAAAATCTCCTTTTGTTATTCATTACTTTGTTTATTTTCGTAACTGTGGGAATATCTCAATACTGCGTTCAAGTATCCCTTTCATATAAGCAATCGCAGTTCCGTAATTGGTGATTGGTACAGAGGCGTCACCGGCGCATTTCAGGCGGTATTTCATTTCGCGCTCATTCAGCATACAGCCACCGCAGTGAATGATCATTTTATAATGGTTCAGCTTCAGTGGAAATTCAGTTCCACTGGTAAATTCAAAATCTATATCTTTTCCCGTATATTCACGAACCCAGCGTGGCAGCTTGACAGTACCGATATCGTCACACTGGCGGTGGTGTGTACAGCCTTCGCTGATCAGGATCGTATCTCCGTCTTCCAGCGTGTCCAGTGCTCTTGCGCCGTGGACGACGGTTCCCAGATTCCCCTTATATCTTGCAAAAAGAATGGAGAAAGAAGTAAGCGGGATATCGGAAGGAGTATCTTTGTCAACTTCTTTAAATGCCTGACTGTCGGTAATCACCAGTGCAGGTTTTTTCCCGAGTGAATCCAGCGTACTTTTGAGTTCTGTTTCCTTTACAACGATTGCAGTAGTTCCGGCATCCAGAAGATCGCGGATCGTCTGCTGCTGTGGGAGAATCAGCCTTCCCTTTGGCGCGGCAGAATCGATCGGAACAACAAGTACAATGAAATCTCCGGGGGTTACAAGATCCCGGACGATGAATCTGGAAGATTCTTCCGCAGGGACTAAAGTTCCGAGACGTTCTTTCAACTCATGAATATGAAGATTTTCAGTTGTATTGGTCCACAGGATATGCTCTAAAGGAATCTTATATTTCAGATGAGTGGATACGATCATTTCCTGATGTGTATGTTCCGATACCAGATCGGCTTTATTAAGGACGAGTAAGAGGGGAATATTCTTATCCTGTATGCGTGTAAGGATCGCATTGTCCTGCGGCGTAATTCCTGAGGTGCCATCGATCACGAGCACAGCGATGTCGGTCTTGTTCAGGACCTGATAAGCTTTCTGAATGCGGAGTTTTCCAAGTTCGCCTTCATCGTCGAGCCCCGGAGTGTCGATCATGACGATAGGGCCCAGTGGAAGCAGCTCCATGGATTTGAATACAGGATCGGTCGTTGTTCCGCGCACATCGGAGACAATCGCAAGATTCTGCCCGGTGAGAGCATTAATAAGACTTGATTTTCCGGCGTTGCGTCTGCCGAAGATCCCGATATGTATACGTTCTGAAGAAGGTGTGTTGTTTAAACTCATGATGTGTTCCTCACTTTCTGACAGCTGTATATAAAAGCTGACTGTATAAAAAGTTGATGTTACCTAAATATTCAAAGAATCGCCACGGTCTGTTACAACCTGATAGCCTATGGATTTCATCCGCATTTCCAGACAGTGTCTGCACTGGGCGGATTCATCACCGGTACAGATCTTATTATCATATAGAAGATAATCTTTCCGTACTTCCGTTGGTGAAAGGTTCGGCATTACGACATTGGCGCCTGCCAGGATTCCAAGTTCACGCCCTTTTGGGTGGATGGTTCCAAGTGCGGTTGTGGCAGGAAGTAAAACCTTCGGGATCATCAGCCGGATCAGGCCGAGCATATATAAAGTAAGTTCCAGTGTTCCCGCAGATTCTCCGGCAAACGGAGTGTCATGATGTGGGATAAACGGACCGATTCCGATCATGTGTGGATTCAGTTCTTTCATGAAGAGCATGTCTTCTGCAAGGTGTTCCGAAGTCTGGTAAGGAGAGCCAACCATGAATCCGCAGCCAATCTGATAACCGATGTCCTTTAAATCCCGCAGACATTGCTGCCTGTGTTCAGGACTAAGGTTCGGTGGATGAAGCTTTCTGTAATGTTCGTGGTTATAAGTTTCATGCCGCAGAAGATAGCGGTCGGCGCCGGCATCATAGTAAGCCTGATAGCTATCTTTGGATTTTTCCCCGATGGAAAGTGTAATGGCACAGTCGGGATAGCGTTCTTTAATTATCCGAATCAAATGTATGATGCGTTCATCTGTATAATATCCGTCTTCGCCGCCCTGCAGGACAAAGGTGCGGAATCCAAGTTCATAACCTTCCTTACAGCACTTTAGGATATCGGCTTCTGACAGGCGGTACCGGTGTGCGTTGCCGTTGCTTTTCCGTATACCGCAGTACAGACAGTCGTTTTTACAATAATTGGTAAATTCGATCAGACCGCGGACGTAGACATCGTGTCCATAATAACGGTGGCGTTCTTCGCGGGCTAGGGAAAAGAGATATTCGGAAAGTTCCGGAGTGTGTCCCTCGATCAGTGTGATCCATTCTTCTTTGGTCAGGGTCTGTTCTTTATGCAATTGATCGATCAGATATTTTAAAGATAAGTTCGTTTCATTCATGAAAATCATTCCTTTGCCCGTATGTTATTGATCATAATATCTCACATTATTATAACAAACAATTACTTGCCGAACAATGTAAAGAAAGAAGTGATATGCAGAAATAGAAAAATAAGATAAATATATTAAAAAATATAAATTGACAATTCATGCAGATGCGTTTTTAATAGAAGTATACAGATTAGTTACGGCGAATTAATGAATCATAAAGAAAGGAAGAAATCATGGGAATTGGTAAAAGAATATTAAGTGTACTGATCGGTATCCTCTTCATTATAAGTGTGTCGGTACTTGGAGGAAGTCTGCTTGCAAAGCAGGTACTTGTTAAAGCAATCAGTCAGGCAGGGATTGATACGGCAATCTCTCACAGAATGATGGATGCAGTATTTGGCTATGCAGGAGCAGATGATACACAGTGGATTGCGAAGATACAGAACAAGATTGAGAAGAACGAGGAAGTACAGAAAATTACAGAAAAGGTCATGGATGAAATGGTGAATGATCTTTCAAAAGGAACGGGCTATAAGGATGTAGATATTTCCAAAGAACTGAATCGGTTACTGGAAGACAGCATGAAAGAAATTAAGGATTCAAATCCGGAGTTAACGGAAGATATGCTGAAACTTATGAAGCAGCAGTTAAAAGATGAGATGGATGACGTTCAGGATGTACTGAATAGTTATGCATCTAATCTGTATGGTAATATGAAAGATACCAGTACGATACAGGGGAAAGTTGCCAGATTATATACGACGCTGGTATCAACGACCTGCCGGGCCGTATCGGGAGCAGCAGTTCTGCTCTGTGCAATCCTGACGGTATTGCTTGGGTATCCAAGACACAGAGGATTATTTTCACTCGGAGTGGAAAGTTTGATTTGTGGAGGAATTTTTGCCGGACTTATAGGAGTTATGGGAAGCCGGACTATGGGCTTCTTATCGGACAAGATGCTGGGGCGTACGGTAGATATAGGGTTAAAGTCATATTTCTGGATGGGCTGTATATTTGCCGGGGCGGGTGTGATATTCCTGCTTGCGGGATTTATAATAAAGTGGAAAGACCAAAAAAGGATAGATGTAAATGAGTAACAGATTTTTATAATGAAGTATTCGGAACATTTGATACAGAAGATATAGAAGTGTAACAGAGTGAATGAACAGGATGTAAATGTAACAGGTATGAGAAAGGTTATATTTTACATCCTGTATCTTTTAGAGCCGTAATCGGATTGATTATAGGTGTTTTACATTACATACGGATAGCATACTGGAAATATTATATGGGGCATGCTATCATAAAAATAATGTCTTTTTCCGTAGATGTATGGAATACAATAGAAAACAGAGGAGTTAATTCAGACATGGAAACACAACACATTATCCACAATTTTGAGCCAATCTATAATGAACATTCTAAGATTCTGATGCTCGGAACTATGCCATCGCCGAAATCCAGAGAAGTCGGATTCTACTATGGACACCCAAGAAACAGATTCTGGAAAGTTGTATCCGATGTCTGTGGCGAAGTGTATCCGGAGACGAGAGAAGGCAAGATCGCATTTGCATTAAGAAATGGTATTGCAGTCTGGGATGTGCTGGCGGGGTGTGATATTAAAGGAGCAGATGACAGCAGTATTCGTAATCCACAGCCGAATGATCTGAGCCGGATCCTTGAATGTGCAGATGTTAAGGCCATTTTTACGACAGGAACGAAAGCATTTCAACTATATAAGAAATTTTGCTATCCTAAGACTGGGATTATGGCAATTGGATTGCCGTCTACGAGTCCGGCGAACTGCAGAACATCGTATGAGCAGTTGTTCGAAGCATATTCTGAAATTAAGAAATATATATAACAACGATGAAAATAAATAAGATTTCTAAATAAGTAAGAATCAAGAAAGAAGGCGTATTAGACCATATGAACCGGGAAGAACGAGTAAGAATACTGATCGACTATCTGAAAAAAGAAAATACAGGTTATGCATCACTTGCAGATCCGGTAGATTATACCGGGAGAAGAAGACTTCTAAGAAGTCTTATGAATGTCCGCTGGCCGGGCGAGGCAGATCCGGAGTATACCAGGATCCAGGATGAACTGCTAAAGGAAGAAGCAGAACAGAAAGGAATCGTAGAATGGGGACAACTTCCGACTATCGGTGGACAATTCCCATGTGAGACGATCAAGAATGTGGATAAGATATCTCTCTGGCGGGGAGATATTACAAGACTTTCCGTAGATGCGATCGTAAATGCGGCGAACAGCCAGATGCTTGGATGTTTTGTGCCGTGTCATGGATGCATCGACAATGCGATCCATTCGGCAGCAGGTATCCAGCTTCGTAATGAATGTGCACAGATTATGGAAGCACAAGGACATGAAGAACCGACCGGAAAAGCGAAGATTACAAAAGGATATAATCTCCCGGCGAAACATGTCATCCATACCGTAGGTCCGATTGTTGGCATGCAGGTGACAGAAAAGCAGGAAGAAGAATTAAAGTCGTGTTATCTGAATTGTATGAAACTGGCGGAAAAAGAAGGACTTAAGTCGATTGCATTTTGCTGTATCTCAACGGGAGAATTCCATTTCCCGAATAAACTGGCGGCAGAGATTGCGGTGAAGACGGTGGACAAGTATCTGTCTTCTTCAAAACTGGAAAGAGTGATTTTCAACGTATTTAAAGAAGAGGACTATAATATATATAAGAAGATATTTGCATAAGAGTAAAGGAACAAGAGAGGAAATAAAGAAATGGACAATCTGGTATTCAGTTTAAATGCAACAGTCCCCATTTTCTTAATGATGATACTGGGACTGTTCTTCAATAAGATCGGGTGGATGGATGAGGAATTTGCTAATAAGATGAACAAATTCGTGTTCCGTGTTCCGCTTCCGGTATTATTATTTGGCGATCTGGCAGTTGTAGACATTAAAGAGGCGTGGGATACGAAATTTGTAATCTTCTGTTTTATTATTACATTGATCAGTATCACGATCGCAATCGGAATCTCCTGCCTGTTGAAAGACAGAAGTATTCAGGGAGAATTTATCCAGGGAGCGTACAGAAGCAGTGCGGCACTTCTGGGGATCGCATTTATCCAGAATATCTATGGTAATTCCGGTCAGGCACCGCTTATGATCATTGGAAGTGTGCCGCTTTATAATATTATGGCGGTGGTTGTACTGTCATTTTTCAAGCCGGGACAAAAAGGCATGGATAAAGCACTGATCAAGAAGACACTGATCGGTATCATTACGAATCCAATCATCATCGGTATTGTAGCAGGTCTGTTATGGTCGGCACTGAAACTTCCGATGCCGGTGATCTTACATAAGGCCGTCAGCAGTATTGGCGGCGTAGCAACACCGATGGGACTGATGGCGATGGGAGCTACATTTGACATTAAGAAAGCATTTGGCAAGATTAAACCGACCGTGATCGCTGCGTTTATCAAATTAGTGGGATTTGTAGCAGTGTTCATGCCGCTTGCAGTGGCAACCGGGTTTCGAAGAGAGAAACTGATCGCAATCTTAGTCATGCTCGGATCGGCAACAACAGTCAGCAGTTATGTTATGGCTAAGAATATGGGACATGAAGGAGTTGTGTCTTCGAGTGTAGTTATGCTGACGACTATGTGCAGCGCATTTACCCTGACGGGATGGCTCTATATCATGAAGTGTTTCGGATTGGTGTAACCCTTAAGAGTTTCTGAAAAATCCCTAAAATCCTTGACAAATGGGGATTCGATGGCTATCATATTCAGTAGTTTATACGTAAAGGCATTGATGAAGAGGAGTACACGTAAGTTCGTCCATACCAGAGAGAGTGATCCATCGGCTGAGAGACACTTAAGGAATACGAGACGTCGGAAGGTAGCTTCGGAGCCGGATGAATGAACCTGTAACTTATGATAAAGTAGAATTAGTTCATCCCGGAGTCGTTCCCGTTAAAGAATAAGATGAGATATATAGCGAAGGATTTCTTCCTATATAATGAAGGTGGTACCGCGACTACAATCGCCCTTTACGTCGATGTAAAGGGTTTTTTCATTTAATAAAAAAATGTGAAAAATGTGTGAAATGAGGAGGAAACTATGAGCGAAAACCTGGAAAAGACTTACAATCCCAAAGCGATTGAAGCAAAATTATATGAAAAATGGTGTGATAACAAATATTTCCATGCCGAAGTAGACAGAAGCAAGAAACCATTTACTACAGTAATGCCGCCACCGAACATTACAGGTAAGCTTCACATGGGACATGCCCTGGATAATACACTGCAGGACATCCTGATCCGTTATAAGAGAATGCAGGGATACAATGCACTCTGGATTCCGGGAACAGACCATGCGGCTATCTCTACTGAGGTTAAGGTTACAAATCAGTTAAAAGAAGAAGGAATTGACAAGAAAGAATTAGGAAGAGAGAAATTCCTGGAAAGAACATGGCAGTGGAAAGAAGAATACGCCGGAACTATCGAAGGACAGTTAAAGAAATTAGGTGTATCCTGTGACTGGGACAGAGAACGTTTCACAATGGACGAAGGATGTTCCAAAGCCGTAGAAGAAGTATTCATCAAATTATACAACGAAGGATATATTTACAAAGGATCCAGAATCATCAACTGGTGTCCGGTATGTAAGACTTCTCTTTCCGATGCAGAAGTTGAACATGAGGAACAGGACGGATTCTTCTGGCACATCAAATATCCAATCGTTGGAACAGATGATTATTTGGAGATCGCAACCACACGTCCGGAGACATTACTTGGAGATACTGCAATCGCAGTTCACCCGGATGATGAAAGATACAAAGACATCGTAGGAAAAATGTGTAAACTGCCTCTGACAGACAGAGAGATTCCGATCGTTGCCGACTACTATGTAGACAAAGAATTCGGAACAGGTGCGGTTAAGATCACACCGGCACATGACCCTAACGACTTTGAAGTCGGAAAACGTCACAACCTGCCGGAGATCAACATCATGAACGATGATGCAACGATCAATGAGCAGTATGGTGGAAAATATGCCGGAATGGACCGCTACGAAGCAAGAAAAGCAATGGTAGCTGACCTGGAAGAGCAGGGATACCTGGTAAAAGTTGTTCCACATTCTCATAACGTAGGAACACATGACCGCTGCCATACAACTGTAGAGCCAATGATCAAGCAGCAGTGGTTTGTTAAGATGGAAGAACTGGCAAAACCAGCCATCGAAGCAATCAAGAACGGCGATTTAAGATTCGTACCGGAACGTTTCAACAAGATCTACCTGCACTGGCTTGAGAATATCCGTGACTGGTGTATTTCCCGTCAGATCTGGTGGGGACACAGAATCCCGGCTTACTACTGTGATGAGTGCGGTGAAGTTGTTGTCGGACACGGCGCACCGGAGAAATGCCCGAAATGTGGATGCACACACTTTACACAGGATGAAGATACACTGGATACATGGTTCAGTTCTGCGCTGTGGCCATTCTCAACACTTGGATGGCCGGATCAGACAGAAGATCTGGATTACTTCTATCCGACAGATGTGCTGGTAACAGGCTATGACATCATCTTCTTCTGGGTAATCCGTATGGTATTCTCAGGATACGCGCATACCGGAAAGGCACCGTTCCACACCGTATTTATCCACGGTCTGGTTCGTGACTCTCAGGGACGTAAGATGAGTAAATCTCTTGGAAATGGTATCGATCCACTGGAGATCATCGATCAGTATGGTGCAGATGCACTTCGTATGACACTGATGACAGGTAATGCACCTGGTAACGATATGCGTTTCTATAACGAACGTGTAGAGGCAAGCCGTAACTTTGCCAATAAAGTATGGAATGCTTCCAGATTTATCATGATGAACCTGGATGAAAAAGAATTGAAGAAACCGGCGAATTTTGAAAAACGTCCTGCAGACTGCTGGATCATGTCAAAATGCAACAGCCTTGTAAAAGATGTTACAGAAAATATGGATAAGTTCGAACTTGGCATCGCACTTTCCAAGATTTACGACTTTATGTGGGATGAGTTCTGTGACTGGTACATTGAGATGGCAAAATATCCGATCTATCATGCAGATGAAGATCCGGAAGCAGCCAATGCGGCACTGTGGACATTAAGAGAAGTCCTGAAGAAATCACTGAAACTGCTGCATCCATATATGCCGTTCGTTACAGAAGAGATCTACAGCAAGTTAGTACCGGAAGAAGAATCACTGATGATGTCTGACTGGCCGGTATATGAAGAAGAGTGGAACTTCCCAGTAGATGAGAACATTGTAGACCACTACAAAGAGATCATCCGCGGAATCCGTAACGTACGTGCCGAGATGAACGTTCCAAATTCAAGAAAAGCTACAGCATTCGTTGTATGTGAGGATGAAGAACTGGGAGCAGGACTTGCACTTCTTGGACATGCTGCACAGAACATGGCAGCTCTGAACGAACTGGTAATCCAGAAAGACAAGAGCGGTATTGCAGACGATGCAGTATCTATCGTAGTTCCGGATGCAACCGTATACCTTCCACTGGAAGAGCTGATCGACTTTGAACAGGAGATCGAGCGTCTGACAAAAGAAGAGGCAAGACTTACCAAAGAAATCGCACGTTCTAACGGTATGTTAAATAACGAGAAATTCGTAAGTAAAGCACCTGCTGCAAAGGTTCAGGAAGAAAGAGACAAACTGGAGACCTACCAGCAGATGATGGCACAGGTAAAAGAAAGACTGGAAGGATTAAAAGTAAAACAGTCATAAACAATACATTTCCGCAGTTATCGGTAACAGGATAACTGCGGATTAGATATCAAAGGGGATTATATGAAAAAACTTCAGTTAAAAAAACCGGATATCAAGGGTAAAATCCGCAAAATAAAAAATTTGAAGAAAGAGGATGTCATTGCATACTGGAAAGGCAGACATGAACGACGTGAGAGAATACTGGAAGCAAGACGCAACAGTGCATTTGCAAAGAAGATGCAGCCGGTCTATGCATTCATGAATAGATTCTCTTTGATATTTCATGCGTTGCTTGCATGCATCATTAACTTTGTAATAGAAGCAATTTCCAGACACTCCGTTGTTGCAGCCTGGGACTATATGACAGGAACACCGATGGTATTTTTATACAATGCATTTATGATCTTTGTGACATTTTCGATTGTATATCTGTTCAAACGAAGGATATTTGTCCGTATGATCATCGGTGCGATCTGGATGATTCTTGGAATCGCGAATGGTTATATCCTGTTAAAGAGAGTTACACCGTTCAATGCACAGGATCTTAAGATCGCAGGGGATGGAATTGCGCTGATCAATAATTACTGTAATGGATTTGAAGTGGTTGTGATCGCTGTCGGAGCGGTAGCACTTCTGATCTGGCTGATATCTATGTGGAGACGCGGTGGGCAGTATGCAGGTAAGATACATCATATTGCAGCACTGATCGGAATTATTGTATGTGGCGTTCTTTACACTTTTGTAACGAATATAGCAATAGATAAACGAGTGGTATCTACTTATTTTGGAAATATTGCATTTGCTTATGAGGATTATGGTCTTCCATACTGCTTCTCGGCAAGTCTTTTTAACACGGGAATCAGTGAGCCAAATGGATATACGAAGAAAGCAATGGCAAAGATTGACAAGGACGGAGAATTAAATCAGACGGCTACGAGCCGTTCTTCTGATGAACTTCCGAATATCATTGTTGTGCAGCTGGAGTCATATTTTGACGTTGCAAACGCAGAGTTTTTCACCACATCTGAAGATGCATGCCCGAATCTGCACAATTTATATCAGAATTATTCAAACGGATATTTTAAAGTACCGTCTGTAGGAGCAGGTACGGCAAATACAGAGTTTGAAGTGCTGACAGGTATGAACCTTCGTTATTTCGGACCTGGAGAATATCCGTATAAGACTTATTCAAAAAAACATCCGACGGAGAGTGCGGCGACAGCGCTTGCCTCTCTTGGATACGGAACACATGCATTACATGATAACACAGGAAATTTCTACAGCCGTGCCAATGTATTTAATAACATGGGATTTGATACATTTACCAGTAAGGAGTTTATGAATGTCCTGCAGACGACAGAGAATGGATGGGCAAAAGATGAGATCCTGACACATCATATTATGGAAGCCATGGATACAACAAAACAGGAAGATTTTGTATTTACTGTCAGTGTACAGGGACATGGAAACTATCCGGAGACACAGGTGATCGAGAATCCGAAGATCAAGGTTGAAGGAATCGAAGACGAAGCGCTGAAAAATAAATGGGAATATTATGTTAACCAGGTCTATGAGATGGATCAGTTTGTAGGTGATCTGATCAAGGCAGTGGAAGAAAGAAATGAACCATCTGTTGTCGTATTCTACGGAGATCATCTTCCGACTATGGGACTGAAGGCAGAAGACTTAAAGAGCCGTTACTTATATAATACGAACTATGTAATCTGGGATAATATCGGACTTCAGAAGCATGATAAGAATATCCCGGCATATCAGCTGATGTCAGAGGTACTGAACAGACTGGATATCCATTCCGGTACCGTATTCAATTATCATCAGCAGAGAAAGGGAACAAAGAATTACCTTTCAGATCTGGAACTCCTGCAGTATGATATCCTGTATGGAAAGCAGTATGTATATAACGGAAAAGCACCAATCACCGAAGGCCATATGGTGATGGGAATCCGTAATGTGTCACTGAGCAGTATTGTTCCGCAGTTGAACAGTGGATATAGTCTGTACGGTGAGAACTTCACAAAATACAGCCGCGTATATGTCAATGGTGAAAAGCAGAAGAGCAGCTTCCTGAATAATACGCGTATTAATCTGTCGGAGACAGAATTAAAAGACGGTGATGTGATTCAGGTTGGACAGGTTGGTTCCAGTGATACGATATTCCGGATGTCGGATAAGTACACATATCAGAACGGACAGCTTGTAAAACAGGAAGGCACAGCAACCGATAAGAGCAAATCTTGGGTGGATCAGGATTATGATGTTAACTAAAAAAGAACCGGAAACGTTCACATATGAAGAGGCAGCCGCGTATATCGAAGAAATTCCGAAATTTACAAAGAAACATACGCTGGAGCACACAAAAATGTTTTTAAAAAGATTGGGTAATCCGGCGGCGGACAGAAAAATTGTCCACGTCGCCGGTACAAATGGAAAAGGGTCTGTATGTGCATACTTACAGGCCATACTTATGGCAGAGGGGAAGAGAACAGGGTTCTTTACATCCCCTCATCTTGTATCTGTAAATGAGCGGATACGGGTAGATAATATACAGATTGATAATGAGACATTTCTGAAGATGTTTCGAAAAGTTTTAAAGATAGTACGTCAGATGGTGGAAGACGGGATCGAACATCCTTCGTATTTCGAATTTCTATTTGGAATGGGTATGACAGCATTTGCAGAGACAGATGTAGAATATATCATTCTGGAGACGGGACTTGGCGGACGGCTGGATGCGACAAACGCAATAGACAATCCGGCACTTGCCATCATAACATCAATCAGTCTGGATCATACGGCGATCCTCGGTGATACGATCGAGAAGATTGCGGGTGAGAAAGCCGGAATTATTAAGCCGGGTGTTCCGGTGTTCTTTGACGGAAGCAGTAAAAAAGCAGCGGAAGTCATTAAGGCAAAAGCTTCGGAACTGGGCGTATCTTGTAGAGAAGTTACGAAAAATGCGTATGAAATTCAGGAAGTTCACCGCAAATATATTGCATTTTCCAGACGGAGTGCGTATGATAAAGATGTTATCTTTCAGGTACCGATGTGCGGATGTTACCAGGCGATGAATGCAGAGCTTGCACTGGAGGCGTTGGAATATCTGCTCGCGGGAGAAGAGATACATATGGACCGGTGGAAGGAAGCACTTGCAGAACTTCACTGGGAAGGAAGAATGGAACGGGTAGGAGCACATATTACCGTAGACGGTGCACATAACCCGGGCGCAATGGAAGCGTTTGTAGAAAGCGTAAAAGCACTGGATGAGTCCGAACGCGGAGAAATGGTATTACTATTTTCAGCAGTATCGGATAAAAAGTACGATCAGATGATAGAATATCTGTGTGAGAATCTGGATGTGAAAGCTTATGTTGTCACACAGATCGAGGACGAAAGAGGTGTTCCGGCAGAGGAACTTGCTGATGTCTTCCGAAGATACACAGACAGACCGGTGTACTGTAAAGAACGATTAGAAGATGCCGTGAGAACGGCAATGAATGAACGGGGAGAGACGGGAGAGATATACTGTCTTGGCTCTTTGTACCTCGTAGGAATGATGAAGAAGTTACTGGCAGGAGGTGCCATAGATGCTTGATTTTGAAGAAGAATTAAAGAAGTTCCAGCCAAGTCTGGAAGTAGAGGAACTGGGAGATGCGATTTACCAGGATGATCTGACAGACATGACAGATCTTTTAAGAGAAGTAATCGAACAGACAAAGCAGGATGATCCACAGTAAACTGCGGTAGAGAGAATATAGAGGGAAGTATATGGATTACACAACAAAACTGGCGTATCAGTCGAATTACTGGTATAATGACGGACTTAACAAAGCGAATATCCGGGATCTGACCGGTGCCATTACATCGCTTAAGAAGAGTTTACAATATAACAGAGATAATATTGCGTCAAGAAATCTTCTGGGACTTGTTTATTATGGACGAGGCGATGTGGTAGAAGCGCTGGCAGAATGGGTCTTAAGCAAGAATCTTCAGCCTAAGGAGAATATTGCGAATTATTATATCCAGAAAGTAAAAGAAAAAAGAGATGATCTGGACAGAATCAATCAGGCTATAAAAAGATATAATCAGGCTTTGGATTACTGTTATCAGAGATGTGAAGATCTGGCAGTTATGCAGCTTAAGAAAGCAATCGAGATGCATCCGACGTATGTGAAAGCATACCAGCTTCTGGCGCTCCTTTACATTATGGAAGAACAGTATGCAGAAGCGAGAAAGAATATCCGGATCGCTCACAAACTGGATAAGACCGACGATATCACGATGCGTTACATGCATGAGTTGAATCAGGTACGGAAGTCAAGAAACATCCGCCTGATAGACGATAAAGATACCGGAAAGAAGAAAAAGGGCAGACAGACAGTTACTTATAATATCGGAAATGAGACAATCATTCAACCGGTTGCTTCAGGATTAAAAGATAATGTCGGCCTGCATACAATGGTTAATATTGCAATCGGTGTTATTGTAGGTGTGGCAGTTATGGGATTTTTAATCATGCCGGCTGTGTCTGCATCAAGACAGAGTAAGCTGAATAAGCAGACCGTTAAGTTCAGTGATCAGATCGCAACTCAGAAATCTCAGATCAGTGCACTGAAAAAAGAGCTGGATAATTACCGGAGCAGCAGTAAAGAAGCAGAGAATCAGCAGCAGACAGCAGAGATCACAAAGACAAGCTATGAATCACTGATGACCGTTATATCTCATTATTCAACCGGAGATATGAGTAATTCGGCACTGGCAGAGGAACTTCTGAAGATTAATTCAGAGACACTTGGAGCATCGGGAAAAGAAGAGTATGATACACTGACAGGAAAGATATATCCAAGAGTCTGTGAGAGTCTGTATGTAACATCACAGAAGAATTATCAGGTGGCAAATTATGATACGGCAGTGACGAATCTGGAGCAAGTCGTACAGATGGACGAAGGATATCAGGATGGTGCGGCTATGCTTCTTCTTGCACAGTCCTATGAAAAACAGGGTAAGCAGGATAAGGCGAATACGTATTATCAGAAGATCATCGAAAAATATAACGGGACAGAGGCAGCAACAGAGGCACAGAATGCTCTTGATGTACAAAATGCCAAAAAGACCAAAGACAATAATAATTAGAAAATGTACGAAAGAAAAGGATATACACGGTAAAGTGTATGTCCTTTTCTTTTATACTTAAGTATGTAAGGGGAGTATATAACATGAAATATCAGGTACAGGAAAATTGTCTTACTATATTTTTACCGGGGGAGCTGGATCATCATAATGCAGAAGAGATACGAAAAGAATCAGATCATCTGATTGAACACAATCACATACGTTATGTGATCTTTGATTTTGCGGATACAAAATTCTGTGACAGTTCCGGAATCGGAGTGATCATGGGTCGTTACAGAAAGATCTATATGCTGGGCGGTGAAGTGTGTGCGGTACATACAAGCGAGAGGATCAGGAAGATTCTTATGATGTCAGGAGTAACAAAGATTATGCAGATTTATGAGGAGGAGAAATAAATGGAAAATACCAATGAAATGACGATTATTTTTGACAGTTATTCATCCAATGAAGCATTTGCAAGAGTGGCGGTTGCTGCATTTATGACATCGCTGAATCCGACAGTGGAGGAAGTAGCAGATGTAAAGACTGCGGTATCAGAGGCTGTAACCAATGCGATCATCCACGGATACGAAAGCCGGATAGAGAAGATCACGCTTCGTTGTAAGACATGCGGGGATACTTTGTATATCGAGATAGAAGATCATGGAAAAGGAATGGAAGATGTAAAGAAGGCGATGGAACCGTTATTTACTACAAGACCGGAGCTTGACCGGTCCGGGATGGGATTTTCTTTTATGGAAGCTTTCATGGATCAGGTAGAAGTAAGTTCAAAGCCGGGAAAAGGAACTATTGTGAAAATGCAGAAAACAATTGGAAAAGGACGAAAGGTATGGACCACACAATCGCTTTAATTCAGAAGTCTCACGAAGGGGATGAAGAAGCAAGAGCTCAGATTGTGGAGGAAAATACAGGACTGGTCTGGTGTATTGTAAGAAGATTTACGGGAAGGGGAACAGAGCTGGAAGATCTGTTTCAGATCGGAACGATTGGATTACTGAAAGCAATCGACAAGTTTGATCTGAGTTATGAAGTGAAATTCTCAACTTATGCTGTTCCGATGATCAGTGGAGAAATCAAGCGCTTCTTAAGAGATGATGGGATGATAAAGGTAAGCCGGTCGTTAAAAGAACTGTCTTATAAAGGATATCAGGCCCAGGAAGTACTCGGAAGAAAGCTTGGAAGGGAGCCGTCGGTCACAGAACTTGCAGAGTATCTTGATGTGTCACCGGAAGAACTTACGATGGCGATGGATGCATGTACGGATGTAGAATCACTACACCGGCCGGTATACAAAAAAGAAGGACAGGAGATTTCACTGATGGAAAAAGTAGGAAAGGAGGACGGTGCGGAAGAAAGAGTACTGGATCATCTGCTGTTAAAAGAGCTTCTGACAAGTCTGGATAAAGAAGAAAGAAAACTGATCTATCTGCGATATTTTGCCGAAAAGACACAGACTCAGGTAGGAAAGGAAATGGGAATTTCCCAGGTTCAGGTTTCCAGAATGGAAAAGAAAATATTAAAAAATCTAAGAGAACGTATCTGACAGGCACATCATGAATATATTCTGGAAAATCAGCCATACTAACTCATGAAACTTGGATGGAAAGGGTGAGTAAGATGGAGGATGCCAGAAGAAAGATCAGGATGTGCCTGATCTTTGTTGTGACATTGGCAGTGATCATCGGGCTGATTTATTACTTCCATGATGTAAGAGGCAATCACGGAGTCAATGAAGGAACACTGATAAAAAGAATGGAAATAACTGCAAAAAATGATGAGATAAACAGGAGGTGAAGAAGATGACCGCGAATTCTGATGATATATATATAAAAGCAGACCGGAATATAGAGGTCGCAAAAAAGTCGGTAACGCTTGGAGATGTATTGAAGATTGAATGCGTCAATCCTGCAATGCTGGCCAGAATCAGAAGTACGCATCTTCTGACATTTCATCACCCGGATAATAAAAGGGAAAGACGAGTGGTCATGTCGGTCTTAAAAGTGATACAGAAGATCCATGAAATCTATCCGGAGGCTTCTGTGGAAAATATCGGGGAGACGGATTTCATCGTGACATATGAAGAACAGGATGGGAAAGGCGGAGTTATTCACGTGGCGAAGATTGTCATGGTGGTGATGATCAGTTTTTTCGGAGCGGCATTTTCAACAATGGCATTCAATAATGATGTAGGCGTGACAAAAATGTTCGGACAGATATACGAACTTCTGACCGGAACAAAGTCGAATGGATTTACGATTCTGGAATTTATGTATTGTATTGGCATTATCATCGGAATTCTGACATTCTTTAATCATTTCGGTAAAAAACGGCTGTCGGTAGATCCGACACCAATGGAGGTAGAGATGCGACTGTATGAAAATGATATACAGACGACGCTTGTGGAAACGTACTCCAGAAAGGAGAAAGAATTGGATGTGGATGAAAAACATATTCCTGGCAATTCTGGGACTTAGTGCCGGAATTACGGCGGCCGGAGGTTTATTTTCTTTTATTATCGGACTGGGGGTGGTGTCGGATTTTGCGGACAGGACACATACAGGTGAGCATGTTATGCTCTATGAAGATGCCATTGCAGTGGGCGGCAGTATCGGAGCAATCATCTCTGTCTATCATCCCACGATACCATACGGAAGCTGGCTGGTTCCGCTGGCGGGACTTTTCGGTGGAATCTTTGTAGGATGCTGGGCGATGGCTCTTACTGAGATGCTGGATCTCTTTCCAATCTTCATCAGGAGAATCCGGCTTGTGAGAGGGATTGGAGCGATCATTATAGGAATCGCTTTTGGAAAAGGATTAGGAGCATTACTGTTTTTTTGGAAAAGGTGGTAAAAAATGGATAAAAAAAGACAGCAGCAGGCTTATGAAAATTATGTAAAGCAAAAAACACCGGTGCATAATCTGCCTGCTAATATGACAAAAGCATTCGTAACAGGAGGCGCAATCTGCGTGCTGGGACAGGGAATTTTGAATATCTGTGAGAAGGCAGGATTAGATAAAGATATAAGTGGCGGCTGGTGTTCTATGCTTCTGGTATTTCTGAGTGTAGTACTGACGGGATTCAATGTCTATCCAAGGATTGCAAAATGGGGCGGAGCCGGAGCGCTGGTTCCGATCACCGGATTTGCCAATTCGGTGGCAGCACCGGCGATCGAATACAAAAAAGAAGGACAGGTTATGGGAATCGGCTGTAAGATATTTACGATTGCAGGTCCGGTGATTCTGTATGGAATCTTTACAAGCTGGGTTCTGGGACTGTTCTACTGGCTGTTAAGAATTGTCGGAGTATTATGACGGCAGAGGATCTCAGATATGTAAATATGTCGGGAAAGGATAAGATGAATGATAAAGGGAAAGCAAAGTATAGCCTTTGAGGTATCTCCGTACCTTGAAGAGAGTGCTTCGGTTGTTGGGAAAAAAGAAGGAGAAGGACCTTTGGGCGGTATGTTCGATATGGTGGCAGAGGAAGATCTTTTCGGGGAGAATACCTGGGAAGAAGCAGAAAGCACCATGCAGAAGGAAGCATGTCTTCTGGCTCTTGGTAAAGCACATTTGGCACCGGAGAGTATCCGTTATCTGTTCGGTGGAGATCTGTTAAGGCAGGGAGTGGCAACTTCAATGGGAGTAGAGACCCTTCAGATCCCGATGTTCGGATTATATGGAGCATGTTCGACTTCCGGAGAAGCACTTGCCCTGGCTTCGATGAGTGTAGCTGCGGGATATGGAGAACGGATGCTGGCGGTAACATCCAGTCATTTCGGAAGTGCTGAGAAAGAATTCCGTTTTCCTCTCGGATATGCGAATCAGAGACCATTATCGGCACACTGGACAGTGACCGGAAGCGGAGCATTTATCGTGGGGAAAAATAGAAGTCATGTGAGGATAACCGGGGTGACAGTAGGAAAAATTGTGGATTATGGCCTGAAAGACTCACAGAATATGGGGGCATGTATGGCTCCGGCCGCATGTGATACGATCATTCAGAATCTGGAGGATTTTGAAAGAAAAGAAACAGATTACGACAGGATCATTACCGGAGATCTTGGCTATGTGGGGCAGAGTATTTTATTCGACCTTATGAGGGGAAAAGAACATGATATCAAGATAAATCATATGGATTGCGGAATGACAATCTTTGATCAGAATCTGCAGGATACACATGCCGGAGGAAGTGGCTGTGGTTGTGCGGCCGCAACATTATCCGCTTATATCCTGCCAAAGATATCAAGAGGAGAGTGGAAACGTGTACTCTTTGTACCGACGGGAGCGCTTATGTCAACCGTCAGTTATAATGAAGGAGCCAGTGTACCGGGGATCGCACATGGAATTGTCTTAGAACATTGCTAGGAGGAAAAGATTATGGATTATATCAATGCATTCTGGGTAGGGGGACTGATCTGTGCTCTGACGCAGATACTGCTGGACAGGACGAAGCTGATGCCCGGAAGAATCATGGTGCTTCTGGTCTGCAGCGGTTCTGTACTGGGAGCATTTAAGATATATCCGGTTATTCAGGATTTTGCAGGAGCAGGAGCCAGTGTACCGTTACTGGGGTTTGGAAATCTCCTGTGGAAAGGTGTAAAAGAAGCCGTAGAAAAAGAAGGATTTATCGGAATCTTTATGGGAGGATTTAAAGCCAGTGCAGTAGGTATATCAGCGGCTCTCATCTTTGGCTATCTGGCGTCCCTGATCTTTGAGCCAAAGATGAAGAAATAGCTGTGAACCCGGATTAAGAGATCATTAAGATTCGTTCATACCGGAAAGTACTGCCATTGGTTGTTTGAAGAAATGATTAAATGCGGCGATAGCACGTCCGACCCCGATCACGGCAAGGACCGTTCCGATTCCGATGCCTACCAGGTGATGCGCAAAGATAAGACCAACAGAGATTGTCAGACAGATATTAAAAAGGTCGAAACAATTTTTGGTAAATCCTACGCTTTTGTGGATGAAATCGGAGATTGCCTGAACAATTCCATCTCCGGGATTGGGGATGATACGCATGTTCAAAGACATGGCGGCACCGACGCCTGTCAGAATGATGGCAATGATCAGAAAGAGGATCCTTCCGGGAAAACTTCCGGCAAAAGAATCCGGATAAGTTGTCCAAAGATCAGGGATCATACCGGAAAATATATTCAGGAACCGGGTGAAAATCAGGCTTAGCGGGAATTGTAAAATGTCCATAAAAAGGACCAGTTTCAGGTTCATCTGATTAGCGTGTTCCAGAGGAAGACCTTCCGATTGTCTGGCATGGAGACTTCGGATCGTATGTAGGATCATCTCTACGACAACAAAAAGAGCATAAAGAACCAGTGTAGTATTTCCAAAATTAAAATGCCAGATCGTAGAGATACTGAATGACACTGAGATGATAGGAGATACACCGAGGCCGGTTTTTGTGTTCAGCGTGATTCCCAGAGCGAGAATAAGAAGTCCCATGAGATAGAAAAGTCCACGGTAAAAATATGTTTTTTGCATATATAAAGCCACTTCTTTCTATAGAATTTTGTATAAAAATGTAAAAACTGTCATCGGCAGATCCTGTAGATATCCAAATATACAAGAGACGTTGTCGATGGCAAGTTCTGTAAATATAATAAAACTCCCGTCAGAAACTGTCAATGAGACAGTTGCCGACGGGAGTATGTATCGCTACCTAATCAGATATCTGAGAGAATCGCAAGGAGTTTGATTCTCTGGATACAGGAAAATTAAGCAAGTTCTTCGCCTGTGATCATCTTGTAGCACTGAAGATATTTGTCGATTGTTTTCTGAACTACGTCATCCGGAAGAGTCCAGTCGTTATCCGGGTGAGAAGTCAGCCAGTCACGTGCAAACTGTTTGTCGAATGATGGCTGTCCATGTCCCGGTTCATAACCTTCTACTGGCCAGAAACGAGAACTGTCAGGTGTAAGCATCTCATCACCGATCACCATGTTACCATTCTCATCAAGACCGAATTCGAATTTTGTATCGGCGATGATAATACCACGGCTTAATGCGTAGTCTGCACATTTTTTATAGAGAGCGATTGTACAGTCACGAAGTTTGGCTGCGTATTCTTCGCCTTTGCCAGGGAAATATTTCTCAAGGTGGGCAATACTCTGCTCATAAGAAATATTTTCGTCATGATCTCCGATCTCAGCTTTTGTGGATGGTGTGTAGATTGGCTCTGGAAGCTTGTCGGATTCTTTTAATCCTTCCGGAAGTTTGATACCGCATACAGTGCCATTTTCTTTATAGCTCTTCCATCCGCTTCCTGTAATGTAACCACGTACAATACATTCGATTGGAAGCATCTCGAGCTTTTTGCACATCATGCTGTTTCCGTCATATTTTGGTTTCTGGAAGAATTCAGGCATATCTTTCACATCAGTAGAGATCATATGGTTTGGAAGAATGTCTTTTGTCAGGTCGAACCAGAATTTAGACATCTGTGTCAGAACGGTTCCTTTCTTGGAAACAACGTTCTTAAGAATTACGTCAAAACAACTGATACGATCAGTGGCAACCATAATCAGGCTGTCTCCGTTATCATAAATTTCACGGACTTTACCTTCTTTTATTGGTTTCATAACAATACCTCGCTTATTTATTATTTTTTTTAATATGTCTTCACTAATAGTCAAACAGATTTTGCGGAAAAAAACAATAGTAAATTGCAAAATTTCGAAAAAAAGTACAAAATATAAATTATGTTGTATAATAACAATATCGTAAAAAAGAATACTGATAAGTAATGGTAATAGTGACTGATAACGACAGATAATAAGCGGAAAATCAGTGAAAATATGAAGCAGAGAAAAGACAAAAGAAAGAAAAAATAAAAGACAGTAAGGAACGAAATTATGAGACATATTACAATTGGAATTCTGGCGCATGTGGATGCCGGGAAAACGACATTATCGGAATGCATGCTCTACTTAAGCGGGCAGATTAGAAAGCTTGGAAGAGTCGACCATAAAGATGCATTCTTAGATACATACGAACTGGAACGGGAAAGAGGAATCACGATCTTTTCCAAACAGGCAGAATTAAAAATGGGCAATCTGGGGATAACGCTTCTGGATACACCGGGGCATGTGGATTTCTCCGCAGAAATGGAGCGTACCTTGCAGGTACTGGATTATGCGATCCTGGTGATCAACGGAGCTGACGGGGTGCAGGGACATACACGCACGCTCTGGAGCCTGCTGAAAAGATATCAGATACCGACGTTCATATTCATCAATAAGATGGATCAGGTGGGAACAGATAAGGCAAAGGTACTGGCAGATCTGCAGAACCGACTGGATGAAGGATGCATTGATTTTTCGGAAATGTCGGAAGAAACATATGACAGCATTGCCATGTGTGATGAGAAAGCGATGGAAGAGTATCTGGAATCGGAGAAAGTGGAAGAGGATACGATCGCGGAGATGATCGGAAGCAGAAAGGTGTATCCGTGTTATTTCGGTTCGGCGCTAAAGATTGAAGGTGTGCAGGAATTTATGGACGGGATGTCTGCTTATATAGGACGAAATGAGCAGATAAATAATACAGACACTGGTACATGTAATTTTGGTGCAAAAGTTTTCAAGATATCGAGAGACCCATCCGGCAGCCGACTGACGCATCTGAAAGTGACATCCGGAACTCTGAAGGTAAAAGATACATTGACAGGAAGGCAGCAGAGCAAGAACGAATCTGATCGTACACAAGATACATCCGAGACAGTTATGAACGGCTGGGAAGAAAAGGTCAACCAGATCCGGATCTATTCTGGAGAAAAATACGAGATGGTACAGGAAGCAGGATCCGGCAGGATCTGTGCGGTAACCGGACTGAATTACACTTATCCGGGGGAAGGCCTCGGCATAGAATGCGATTCCGAAGCACCGGCACTGGAACCTGTCTTAAGTTACAAAATCGAACTCCCGGAAGGCTGTGACGTTCACAAAATGCTTGGAAACTTACGGATACTCGAAGAAGAAGATCCGATGCTTAAGATCGTGTGGAATGAAGAACTGGGAGAGATTCATGCAAAACTCATGGGAGCAGTCCAGATTGAGATATTAAAAAGCCTGATCAAAGACAGGTTCGGCGTAGAAGTAGAATTTGACACCGGTAATATCGTATATAAAGAGACTATACAGAATACCGTGGAAGGTGTGGGACATTTTGAGCCGCTCCGGCATTATGCGGAAGTACATCTGAAGATGGAACCGGGAGAAAGAGGCAGCGGTATTGTGATTGGAACAGACTGCAGTGAAGATATGCTAGATAAAAACTGGCAGCGTCTGATCCTTACCCATCTTCTGGAGAAAGAACATAGAGGTGTGCTGACCGGTTCTGTGATCACAGATATGAAGATTACATTGACGGCAGGAAGGGCGCATCTGAAACATACCGAGGGAGGAGATTTCCGGCAGGCAACTTACCGTGCGGTGCGTCAGGGACTGATGCAGGCAGAGAGTGTACTGTTGGAACCGTATTATGATTTCCAGCTGGAGGTCCCGTCAGGAATGATCGGACGGGCACTTACAGATATCCAGCGGATGAATGGGGAGGCCGGTACGCCGCAGACAGAAGGAGAGATGACGACGATCGAAGGCTATGCACCGGTTGCAGATATGCGGGATTATCAGATGGAAGTGAATTCCTACACAAGAGGACAGGGACATCTGACTTGTACATTCCGCGGTTATGAACCTTGCCAGAATGCAGAAGCAGTGATCGAAGAGATTGGTTATGATCCGGAACGTGACATTGAGAACCCGACCGGTTCCGTATTCTGTTCCCATGGTGCAGGATTTAACGTTTCATGGGACAAGGTACCGGAATATATGCATCTGGAGAATCAGTTAGAAAAGGAACGTGCATTAGAAGAAGCAAAGAGACAGTCGGAGCAGGCAGCCCGTCAGATGCCAAGAGCAGCAAGAACTCCGAAAGTCTATTCCAAAGCGGAAGAAAAAGAGCTGGAAGAGATATTTATCCGGACATATGGAAAAGTAGAAAGAAAAGGCGGACTGACACCGAAAACTTATGAAAGTGAGTATGCCAAAAAGCAACTTAAAAAAGAAGAAGCCATGCAGGAATATCTGCTGGTTGACGGATACAATGTCATTTTCGCATGGGAAGAGCTGAAAGAACTGGCGAAAGTCAGTATTGAGGCGGCACGGGATAAGCTGATGGACATCCTGTGTAATTATCAGGGATATAAGAAGTGCGTTCTGATTCTTGTGTTCGATGCATACAAGGTAGAGGGTTATGCGCTTGAGATCCAGAAATACCACAATATCCATGTTGTATATACAAAAGAAGCAGAGACAGCCGATCAGTACATCGAAAAGGTTGTTCATCATATAGGAAGAAAGTATCATGTAACAGTTGTGACGTCTGACGGAGTAGAGCAGGTGATCACGATGGGACAGGGTGGAACCCGTATTTCTTCCAGAGATTTTCTCGAGGAGATCGAATATACCAGAAAGCTGATCGAAGAGGATAATGAAAAGCAACGAGTGAGTGACAGGAATTATCTGTTTGACCATGCGGATGAGGAATTCGTGAGAAAAATGGAAAAAATCAGACTTGGAAAGAATCCGGAAGAATGATAAACTAATATAGTATGCATGGAATATACAAGAAATATGTAAGAATATGCAAGAACATAAAAATACAGAATGATATTAAAGAAAGTAAAGATACAAAAAGGAGAAACCAATGCCAGTTTTTGATTTTAATTCAACACCAGATGAAAAGAAAACAGCGGAATGTACATATACAGTCATCCGTTCGAATGAAAATGAAGCAACAGCCGAGAAACCAATGATGGTTCTCGATAATAAGATCTGCCAGTGGGATCATCATTCCTGCGGTGTATTTACGAACCCGATTAAGAGAACCTCTTTCGAATTCCAGCAGGAAGACGGAACCGTAAGTGCAGACATCTTAAAGATCGATGCAAGATTCGTAAGCCTGTTAAAATGGCTTGGAGAGAATCATATTAATGTACGTCTCTCTGGGGAGAATACAGAAGAAGGATATGCGGTATATAAGATCCGCGAGATCGCATTTGGCGGCGGTACGAAATTATCTGCAGAAGACGGATTCCTTCAGTTTATGATCGAGCGTCTGCTTGCAAGCAATGCACCGGCAGAAGAGGTGGACGACGAAGATGAAGACGAGGCAGGAGATGACATGAAGCTGACCAGTCTTCAGAGCATCACGGACTTCATGAACTGTGCGGGAAGAACACTTCCGGATAATATCCGTCTGTGGGCAAGACGTAACCTTGCGGTGGCACGTTCGCACGAAGTATCACCGGAGGAAAGACGCCATGCACAGAGAGCACTTTCCATTATGATGAATGTACAGTGGAAGAGCAATTATTTTGAAGCAATCAATCCGGATGAAGCGCGTCGTATCCTTGACGAAGAACTTTACGGAATGGAACGTGTAAAACAGAGAATCATCGAGACGATCATCCAGATCAACCGTACCCATACATTACCGGCTTACGGACTTCTGTTAGTAGGACCTGCAGGAACCGGTAAATCCCAGATTGCCTATGCGGTAGCACGTATCCTGAAGCTTCCTTGGACAACACTGGATATGAGTTCGATCAATGATCCGGAACAGTTAACCGGAAGTTCCCGTATCTATGCCAATGCAAAGACGGGTATCATCATGGATGCATTTGCCATGGCCGGAGAATCGAATCTGGTATTTATCATCAACGAGCTGGATAAAGCAGCATCCGGTAAAGGCAATGGCAATCCGGCCGATGTACTTTTGACATTACTGGATAACCTTGGATTTACAGACAACTATATCGAGTGTATGATTCCGACGGTAGGTGTATACCCGATCGCGACTGCTAATGACAAGTCTCAGATCAGTGCACCGTTGATGTCACGTTTCGCCGTGATCGATATCCCGGATTATACACCGGAAGAGAAGAAAGTGATCTTCTCCAAATTCGCACTTCCGAAGGTATTAAAGCGAATGAGCCTTAAGGAAGATGAGTGCATCATGAGTGAAGAAGGTCTGGACGAAGTGATCGAATTATATTCGAATACATCCGGAATCCGTGATCTGGAGCAGGCAGCTGAGCATATTGCGGCAAATGCCCTGTATCAGATCGAGGTAGATCATGTGAAGTCTGTTACATTTGATGCAGAAATGGTAAGAAATCTGTTAAAATAAATGAAAACTACAAGAACAACATTTTTTACAAGAGATAAAAAATTTTATAAGACATTTTTTCGGTTGATGCTGGTCGTAGCACTTCAGAATCTGGTGGCATACAGCGTGAATATGTTAGATAATATTATGCTTGGAAGTTACAGTCAGAATGCGCTGTCCGGTGCGGCGACGGTAAATCAGATCTTCTTTATTGTGAATCAGCTGGCACTTTCCATCGGAAATGCACTGGTAGCGATATGTTCTCAGTACTGGGGAAAGCAGGAGACAGGAGCGATTCGTAAGATGACGGGAGTGGCACTGGCGCTTAGTGTCCTGATCGGGGCAATAGTCGTGACAGCATGCACCCGTATTCCGGAGCAGCTCTTGAGAATATTTACGACATCACCGGAGATTATTGCCGAAGGAAAGGCGTATCTTGGACTTCTGAAATGGACATTTTTACTGTTCATGATAAGTAATCTGCTGATCGCCATGCTTAGAAGTGTGGAGACAGTGAAGATTTCGTTTGTTATATCGGTAGTGTCGTTGATCACGAACGGTTGTATTAATTACACTCTGATCTTTGGACATTTTGGATTCCCGGAGATGGGAATCCAAGGAGCTGCAGTCGGAACACTGACAGCAAGGATGCTGGAGCTTCTGATCATCGTAGTATATATATGGAAGATAGATACGAAAGTCAGATTATTTGACATTAATTTGTTCAGAACTATATTTCTGCCGGAGAACAGAAAGATATGGGGAGCATTTTTCAAAGTTGCGTTTCCGATCATGTGCTCAGGGATGATCTGGGCAATCTCGGTACCGATGCAGACGGCGATTCTGGGGCATTTGTCTGCGGATGCAATTGCCGCAAATTCTGTATCCAGCACATTTTTCCAGTATCTGAAGGTCATTGTAATCGCTATATCATCGGCATCGGCCGTTGTGATCGGGAAAGATATCGGAGAGGGAGATATAGAAAGGGTAAAATCCGATGGAAGGACACTTTCTGTGATCGATGTTCTGATCGGTATAGTACTCGCTTCTTTGTTATTTGTACTAAGAGGACCACTTTTGTCTATGTATAAATTAACGGATACGGCAGCAGTATTGGCAAATCATTTTATTATGATCATGAGTGTTGTTATGGTGGGAATGTCTTATCAGATGCCGGTATCGGTAGGTGTAATTCAAGGTGGTGGAGATACCAGATTCTCTATGTATATGAATATGATCTCTACTTGGGGAATCGTTATGCCGCTTTCTTTTCTTGCGGCATTTGTATGGAAACTTCCGGTGGAACTGGTTGTGGTTGCAGTGCAGTCAGATCAGTTGTTCAAGGGGATTCCGGTATTTTTACGGTTTAGGAGCTATAAGTGGATTCACAAATTAACATAAAAAAGAAGTATGGAATGGAAAGAATTTGAAACAACATTTTCGGTAAAATTAAATCAACAGCAAAAAGAAGCAGTACAGAGCACAAAAGGGCCGGTACTGCTTCTTGCTGTGCCCGGATCAGGAAAGACCACGGTACTGGTGACACGTCTTGGTTATATGATCTACTGTAAGAATATTCCTCCGGAGAGCATACTTACGGTTACATATACGGTGGCAGCGACAAAAGATATGTCCGAAAGATTTGCAGTCCGTTTTGGCGAGGATATGGCAAAGAGACTGGAATTTCGGACGATCAACGGAATCTGCGCAAGGATTATCCAGTATTACGGAAGACGGATCGGAAAGACACCGTTTGAACTTGTGAAGGATGAAAAGGCAACGACGGGGATGCTGATCAGAATCTGTCAGGATCATGGCATGGGATATCCGACGGAGAGTGATCTTAAGAATGTAAGAACGTTGATCACATATATAAAAAATATGATGCTGAACGAAGAAGAACTTCAAAAATTAGAGGAAGAGTCAGATATCCGGATTGCAGGAATCTACCGTGAATACTGTAGGCAGATGCGAGAACAGAAGCTGATGGATTATGACGATCAGATGTTGTATGCCTATAATATTCTGCGAAAAGATCTGGGTGTGCTTGCATATTTTCAAAATAGATATCCATATATATGTGTGGATGAAGCGCAGGATACATCAAAGATCCAGCATGCGATTATTGCGCTGCTGGCAGCTGGAACAGGCAATCTTTTTATGGTTGGAGATGAAGACCAGAGTATCTATGGATTCCGGGCGGCATATCCGGAGGCATTGCTGTCATTTGAAAAGAAGCATCCGGGAGCAAAAGTCCTTCTGATGGAAGAAAATTTCCGCTCAAATGCAAAGATTGTAGAAGCGGCAGATAAATTCATTCAGAAGAATACACTCCGGCATGAGAAGCATATGAGAGCGGCAAGAGAAGCCGGAGCGGATATCCGGGAAATTTCTCTAAAATCGAGGAAAGCACAGTATGTGTATCTGATGAAAGCTGCACAGGAATGTACGACCGGAATGGCCGGCATGAGCGGATCGGAGGAACATAGGGGCAGGGCAGATGCTTCGGTGACGGAGACAGCAGTTCTGTACAGGGATAATGAGTGTGCGATTCCACTGATCGATCTGCTGGAAAGAAAGAATATTCCGTATCGCATGCGGAATGCAGACCTTTCCTTTTTTACCCACCGGACGGTTCTGGATGTACAGAATATCATCCGGTTTGCAATGGATCCAAAAGATACGGAACTGTTCATGCAGATCTATTACCGGCTGAAATTGTTCTTTAACAAGAAAGATGCATTAAGATATGCACAGATCAGTCAGGAGAAAGATATGGAGGTGCTGGATGCGGCATTAAAATACGGCAATCTGGAGAAATATCAGGAAGATAATATCCGTAATCTGAAACGGCAGATGGTACGTATCTTAAATATGCCGGGGGATGAGGCTGTCAACCAGATCCTGACATATATGGGATATCAGGATTATCTGAAGAAAATGGGCATGAATGCCAACAAGCTGGAGACGGTCAAGTTGATCGGAAGCAGGGTAGAATCTCCGGAAAAATTACTGGAACGACTGGAAGAACTGAGAACGATCATTCAGGAAAAAGTATCAGATAAGGATTGCCCGTTTATTCTGTCTACCATGCATGCAAGTAAAGGACTGGAATATGATACTGTCTATCTTCTGGATGTTATGGATGGGATATTGCCGGAAAAAGTACTGGCAAATCCGCGGACGGCATCAAAGGAAGAACTTGAAACTTATGAGGAAGAAAGAAGACTCTTCTATGTAGGTGTGACCAGAGCAAAGAATCAGCTGAATGTATTTACGACGAATAAGCCGTCCAAATTCTGCAGTGAGTTGCTGGGAAAGAGGAATCTGAGGGAGAATCAGCAAAAAGAATATGCAGGAATAAAAAAATGGGGAGATTATAGTCCGGCGGGAACATATGGCATAAAGGGAAATGGAATGTATCATGGATATGGCACCGGGCATGGATCTCAGAAGCAACCTGGAAAAAGCTATCAGGAACTTGCGGATGCACTTGGTGAAGGCATGATTGTAAAGCATAAGAAATTCGGTGAGGGCGTCGTTGTAGACATGGAAGGTGAGCACATCCGTATCCAGTTCGGAGACAATGTAAAGAACATGGATCTGAAAGTTCTGGCAAGACTTGGAATGCTGGAAATATAAGAATGAAAAATGACCAATAGTCAAAAATTGTATTGACTGTTGGTCTTTTTTGATGTATATTGCAATTAGGTACAAAAATGACCAATAGTCAAAAATACTGATAAGAGTAAGAAGAAATAAAAAAGGATGTAAAGAAATGGTCATAAAAGGAGGGGCGGTTATGAATATGGTTGCATTTGGTAAAAAGGTAGTGAAGTTCAGAATTCCGATACTGATCATCAGTATCTTACTCTTGATTCCGGCGGGACTTGGATATGTGAATACAAGAGTCAATTATGATGTGCTGACATATTTACCGGAAGACATTGAGACGATGCAGGGTCAGGATATCCTGGTAAAAGACTTTGGAACCGGTGCTTTTTCAATGTTTATCGTGGACGGAATGGAAGATAAAGATGTATCTGCATTGAAAGCAAAGATCGAAAAAGTAGATCATGTGCAGAAGGTTCTGTGGTACGATTCACTTGCAGATATCAGCATGCCGAAGAGCATGATGCCGAAAGATATCTACGAAGTATTCAATTCAGATACGGGCACGATGATGGCAATCTTCTTTGATGAGGGTACTTCTTCCGACGGAACGATGGAAGCAATCGGGGAGATCCGTAAACTGGCCGGAAAGCAGTGTTTCTTAAGTGGTATGTCTGCAATTGTTACGGATACGAAGAACCTGGCTGAGAAAGAGACACCGTTATATGTACTGATCGCAGTTGTTCTGGCGGTGATCGTATTAGGACTTACGATGGATTCGTATTTTATCCCGTTACTTTTTATGCTGAGTATCGGAATGGCGATCATTTATAATCTGGGAAGTAACTATTTCCTAGGAGAGATTTCCTATATTACGAAAGCGTTGGCGGCGGTACTGCAGCTTGGCGTTACACTTGATTATTCCATTTTCCTGATGCACAGTTATGAGGAGCAGCAGGCAAGATATAACGGAGACAAAGAGCGTGCAATGGCACATGCGATATCCCAGACATTTTCATCTGTAATCGGAAGTTCCGTTACAACGGTAGCCGGATTTATCGCATTGTGCTTCATGACATTTACGCTTGGTATGGACATCGGTGTGGTTATGGTAAAAGGTGTCGTCCTCGGCGTGATCGCCTGTGTGACAATCCTTCCATCCATGATTCTGTGCTGTGATAAATGGATCACGAAGACCATGCATAAGCCGTTTCTTCCGGACATCGGAAGGATATCGGATAAAGTTACAAAGCGGTATATGATCTATGTGATCATTTTCCTTGTACTTTTATTCCCGGCAATCTATGGAAATAATCATACATCCGTTTATTACAATCTGGATGAGACGCTTCCAAAGGATCTTCCGAGTATCATTGCAAATGAAAAACTGAAGGAAGATTATGACATGAACACGACACACATGATCCTCGTGGACAGTTCGGTTGAATCCGCAGATGTGGCAAAGATGATCAACAAGATGGATGATGTGGATGGTGTCAAATGGGCACTCGGCCTGGACGCGCTGATCGGACCGGCAATCCCGCAGAGTATGATCCCGGATTCCGTAACCGAGATGCTGAAGAATGATAAGTATCAGCTGCTTCTGGTCAATTCTGAGTATAAGGTTGCATCGGATGAACTGAATGTCCAGATTAAAGAACTGAATAAGATTCTGCACAAATATGACAAAGGCGGTATGCTGATCGGTGAAGGACCGCTGACGGCAGATCTGATCGACATTACAGATACAGATTTTAAGACGGTCAGTGTGGTATCGATCGGTATCATCTTTGTGATCATATTAATACTGTTCAAGTCCATTTCACTTCCAATCATTCTGGTTGGCGTGATTGAATTTGCTATCTTTGTAAATATGGGAATTCCATATTATACAGGAACGAAGCTGCCATTCGTTGCATCGATTGTTATCGGCACGATCCAGCTTGGATCTACCGTAGATTATGCGATCCTTATGACGACAAGATATAAGAGAGAACGCAATCACGGAGCAGAAAAATATGATGCGATCACAACTGCACACCGCGCATCGGCACAGTCGATCATGGTAAGTGCACTGAGCTTCTTCGCAGCAACGATCGGTGTCGGATTGTATTCGAATATTGATATGATCAGCTCACTGTGTATCCTGATGGCGAGAGGTGCGATCATCAGTATGATCGTGGTTATCTTTGTACTGCCGTCGATGTTTATGGTATTTGATAAAGTGATCGTGAAGACGAGTAAGGGATTTTTGCCATAACTCTGGAACCACGGGGACGTGAAAAAATGGCTTTTTTACTGTCCCCGTTGGCATCCGGTAATCAAATATACAAAGCCGGAATGTAAAGGCCGGAAGGATAAATATATTGTCATGATTATGCAAACATGCTACAATATGACTTTGAACTGGTTCGCAAACCTCCCAGTATAAAAAACTAGGCAAAGTACATAACATGTATGATTACTTTTGTTTATGGGGGTTCTGTAAGCAAAAGTATTTTTTTGCCTTTTGAATTGCAGTGTATTCGTAAGGAGCTGCCAGTGGTAGGTCCTGTAGAAGATTGAGAAAGGAAAAGAAAAATGAAAAAAAGAAAAGTAATTATTGACTGTGATCCGGGTATCGATGACAGCCTGGCTATCATGCTGGCATTGCAGTCGGAAGAACTCGAGATAGTTGGAATCACCATTGTATGCGGGAACTGTCCGGTAGAGATGGGATTCGGAAATGTGAAAAAAGTGCTGAAGCATATGGGAAGGTTAGATGTTCCTGTCTATATAGGCGTAGAAAAACCGCTGCGCCGGGAGTATGTCAACGCACTTGACACGCATGGAGAAGATGGACTTGGTGAAAGCTTTTTACCAGAAGTAGAAGGATTCCGTCAGGAGATGGGAGCAGTGGAATTCCTTGCATCAAAGCTGAAAGAAGGACACATTTCCGTAATAGCACTTGGACCGATGACGAATCTTGCAACATTGCTCGAACAAGACAGAGTTGCGTTTGATCAGATCGAAGAATTCGTGTCTATGGGCGGAACGTTCAAAAGCCATGGAAATTGTTCGCCGGTAGCGGAATACAATTACTGGTGTGATCCGGATGCGGCAGCGAAAGTATATGATGCAATGTATCAGAATGGACGGAAGATCCATATGATCGGTCTGGATGTGACGAGAGAAATTGTTCTGACACCAACAATTCTTGAGTATATGTGCCGGATAAATGCAAAAAGAGGTGCATTTATTAAGAAGATCACAAAGTTTTATTTTGATTTTCACTGGCAGTGGGAACACATCGTCGGATGTGTGATCAATGATCCTCTTGCTGTAGCATATTTTATTGATCCTTCGATCTGTGAAGGATTTGAATCCTTTGTCCAGATTGAGACAGAAGGGATATCACTGGGGCAGTCGGTTGTCGATTCGATGAATTTTTACCGGAAAGAACCGAATGCAAAAGTACTGACACAGGTAGATACATATCGTTTTTTCGAAATGATGCTTTCGAGAGTACTGGAAGTAGAACCTGAGAGTCTGGATATTTTGGAAAATGTATTATAAGTGAGGAGAAGTAAGTCATGAAAAAAACATCAACATATAGAGTATCAACATATAAAATCTGCATCGTTGCATTTGCAATCTGCATTAATCTGGTCGGAGGACAGATTGCATTATTTCTGAAGCTTCCAATTTACCTGGACAGTATCGGAACCGTATTCATTGCATCCACATTAGGCCCGATTTATGGAATGCTTCCGAATGTGATCAGTGGTCTGTTCATGGGAATGACGGTTGACGTATATTCTTTATACTATGCACCTGTCGGTATCATTCTTGGTCTGGTGACAGGTCTGGTATATCAGAAATATAAGCCGAAAAAATGGTGGATATTTGTGGCAGCGCTGGTAATTACATTACCGTCAACCATTGTAAGTTCCTGCATTACGGCATTCTTATTTGGCGGGATTACATCATCAGGTTCTACGGTTCTGGTGCAGCTTCTTGCCAAAACCCCGATGGGAATGGTAGGAGCATGCTTTGTGGTTCAGTTCTTTACAGATTATATTGACCGTGTGATCTGTCTGTTCGTGGTAAGCGCGCTTACAAAGGCACTGCCAAGGAATATGATGGAGAGATTATAAGGTGACCTTATAAGGAAAATTTGTAGAGAAAAGTTCATAAAGGCGATTATATAGAGGAAAATTTATAGAGAAATTAAAAAGAGAACTTATAGAGGAGAAGGTAGAAAGTGAATGTATTGATAACAGGTACAAGTTCCGGAATTGGAAAAGGGTGTGCGAAATATTTTCTGAAAAACGGACATAAAGTTTATGGATTTGACCGGAAAGAATCTACAATAGAACATCCGGATTATAAGCATTATTGTCTGGACATCCGTGATAAAGAGATGTATCCAGAACTTCCGCCCATGCAGATCGTGATCAACAACGCAGGTGTACAAAATGAAGATGATATTGATATCAATCTGAAAGGAACCATTGCGGTCACAGAACATTACGCAGTACAGCCGGAGATCCGATCTGTGATCATGATTGGATCTGCAAGCGGCCATACCGGATCGGAATTCCCGGAATATGCGGCAAGTAAAGGTGGGGTCCTTTCATATACCAAAAATGTTGCGATGAGAATTGCTCCGTATCAGGCGACCTGCAACAGTCTGGATTTCGGCGGAGTGATGACAGAGTTAAATAAACCGGTGATGGAAGATGAAAAACTGTGGAATGCGATCATGGATCTGACTCCTTTAAAACGCTGGATGAGTGTGGAAGAAGCTGCAGAATGGATTTATTTTATGGCGGTGCAAAACAGATTCTGCACAGGCCAGAATATTCTGATCGATGGACTGGAAGCAGGAAACAGTAATTTTATATGGCCGGAGTAGAGATCAGATAAAACCATAGAGAACGGTGTAGAAAAGAGGTATAGAACATGGAGTTTAAATACTGTAAATTAGAAATATTTCTCCCGCCGACGCATCTGGAAGTTGTGCAGAAAGCACTGCAGGAGGTTGATGCGGGACATATCGGGAACTATGATTCATGCATGTCGGTAAGTCCGGTAACAGGTTACTGGCGTCCGCTTGACGGATGTGATCCGTATATCGGAACCAACGGTGAGATCAGCTGTGAACCGGAGTTGAAGGTGGAAGTAACCGTGTATACAGAAAATGTTGATAAGACAATTGAAGCCGTGAAGAAAGTACATCCGTATGAAGAACCGGTGATCAATGTGATACCACTGTGGAGAACAAGCTTTTAAGTCTGGAGTATATAAGTAAAGCCGTTGATGCTAATTTTTGTGGTTACAGCACTTCAATGCGCCTTGGAAGGAGGAGAACGCATATGTCAGAAAGAAATCATGAAGTTATAAAAAGTCAGCAGCTTTTAGATGAATATGGCAATATTGCGGAGCCGGGCTGATCGAGAAAGCAGTTGCAGCAATATTCAAGAACACAGATCAAAGCACCAAAGTTCCAGATCAAAGAATGGGACTATTATCTTGTAGTGGGTGATGATTGTGCTGTGGCATTTACACTTTCAGATGACGGTTATGTGGGATTGCAGTCTGTGTCTCTGCTTGATTTTTCGGGAGAACCGTGGGAACATACGGAGACAATATTAGATGCATTTCCGATGGGAAAGCTTAGGATGCCGGAGAATTCGTCGGAGGGTGATATCATTTATGAGAAGAAGAATCTGAGACTAAAGTATGTGTTGGAAAATAGTGCGTCAGAATCAGCAGAAGAGGAACATAATGAGAAAATTACAAAGCCGGCTATAAAGATACGTCATATTACATGCCAGTTTGACAATTTTTACCAGGGCAAATCATTTTCCTGTGACATCCGGCTGCGCCAGCCGGATATGGATACCATGGTCATCGCAACACCATGGGATCGGAAAATGTGATTTTCTATGATGGGATAGCGCATAAGATCGATGATGTAGAATTCGTGATACCGGAAGATGATTACTGTAAACCATGGAAGTTTACGTCCAGTGACGGCAGATTCGAGATGGATTTTCTTCCAATATTAGACCGGTCGGCATGCCTGGATTATAAACTGATCGTGTCGGATCAACACCAGGTATTCGGACGGATGAGCGGAATGGCAGTGCTCGATGACGGGACAAAGATAGAGATAAAAGACGTGCTGTGCTTTGCGGAAAAAGTACATAACCGGTATTAGAATGTGCCTGAAAAATCAGTTCCACAATTTTCAGACATACTCTGAATCGGTGGAAAAACAGCCGGGAAAATAGCCGGGGAAACAGCAGGTTGCTTTCCGGTCATAAGCTTTTCTGCTAAGATATCGGTATATCGATAACGGAGGTAGATGCGATGGAAACAAAGGATGTTATATTAGAACTTCGTACGAAGAAAGGTTTATCTCAGGACGAACTGGCCGGCAAAGTCATGGTCACAAGACAGGCAGTATCCCGCTGGGAAAATGGGGAAACAGTTCCGAATACGGAGACGTTGAAGCTTTTGTCAAAGGAATTCGGGGTGTCGATCAATACGCTTCTTGGTGCACCTAGAAAGTTAATCTGTCAGTGCTGTGGAATGCCGCTTGAAGATGATGAAATCATAAGCCATGACAGTGACGGGACGCTGAACGAAGACTATTGTAAATGGTGTTATGCCGATGGAACTTATACTTACAGCAATATGGATGATTTGATCGATGTATGTGTCAAAAATATGATCAATGAGAATCTCACCGAGGAGCAGGTGCGGGCTTATATGAAAGATCTGCTTCCAAAGTTAGATTACTGGAAACAATATGAGGAGCTTGGTGACAATGGAGAATTTGAAGCATTCAAGAAGCAGCTGATACAGGAAATCAATGATCTTCATATAGAAGGAATGCCGAAAGTTGAAAAGCTGAATGCGCTTGTCGGAAAGTATGTGAATCTGGAATATCCGCTGCCGAATGGCAAACGTGTGAAGTTACTGGATGACCAGACGACGTATCTGGGGAATCAGCTGGAGTGTGAGTTTGGCGGCGACAGGTGCTTTGGAGTGCTGGCGGGGATGGATTTTATTATGGTTTGTACGTATGAGGCGGGAGGCGAAAATCCGGAGCTGGTGGTGTATAAGAAGAGGTGAGTGAATAGTAAATAAGCGAAACCATGGAAAAAGGTGTAGAAGAAAAAACACTTTTTTCTATGGTTTTTTTAGTAAGTTCTAGTATGGTATTAATAATGTCATTTAAGGTTTAATTTAGTCAAAAAACGATAGAATGACTAAATTGAATGAATTGACGACCAAGATAATTTATGCTATAAATATAATTAAATATGCGGTACATACTAGAAATAACTAAATAAATGATAATGGGGGAATTGAATGAGAAATTATAATTACAGAAAAAATTGGAATGATTTGCTAACGCCGGAAATAGTTAAGAAGCTTACTCTTATTCATGAATATAAGGGAGAACAAAGATTATTTATTGAAGCACATAAAGATGAACTAAAAGAACTGGTAGAAATAGCAAAAGTTCAAAGTACAGAGGCTTCAAATAAGATCGAAGGCATTTCAACAGCAGACGATAGATTGAAAAATTTAGTACAGGCGAAAACAACACCGCGAAATCGTGATGAATCTGAAATAGCAGGTTATAGAGATGTTTTGAATACAATACATGAGAATTATGATTATATTCCAATTAATGCTAATTATATTTTGCAACTACACAGAGATCTATATAAATTTCTTGGAAATATAGATGGAGGAATATTTAAGACATCAGATAATATTATCAGGGAAATGGATGCGGAAGGAAATGAAAAAATCCGTTTCAGACCAGTAGCCGCATGGGAAACACCGGCTTCTATAGATGAATTGTGTAAAGCTTATAATGAAGCCAAGGGAGAAGCAGATTCATTATTACTGACTATGATGTTTATTTTAGATTTTTTATGTATCCATCCATTTAACGACGGAAATGGAAGAATGAGTCGGCTGCTTACATTGCTTTTGCTATATCAGTCGGGATTTATTGTAGGAAAGTATATTAGTATCGAAAAGATAATTGAAGGATCGAAGGAAACTTATTATGAAGTACTTCAAGACAGTTCAATAAACTGGCACGAGAATGAAAACGACTATAAGCCTTTTGTGAACTATATGTTGGGAGTAATCGTAAATGCCTATAAGGAATTTGAATCCAGAGTAAAGTTATTGACGAATCCGAATTTGACAAAAGCAGATCGAATCCGTACAGTAATAAAAAATCATATAGGGGCAATTACAAAGTCTGAACTAATGGAAATGAATCCGGACATAAGTGATACGACTATACAAAGAACTTTAGCAGAGTTACTGAAATGCGGAGAAATAGAAAAAATTGGCGGAGGCCGTTACACAAAATACGTGTGGAAATTGGAGGACTAAATGATTACAGGTGAATTAAAAAACAAAATTGATAATTTATGGGATATCTTTGCTTCAGGAGGTTTGGTGAATCCACTGGAAGTAATTGAACAGATCACGTATCTGATGTTTATTCATGATCTGGACGACTCGGACAATACAAGAGCAAAAGAGAGTGCGATGCTTGGACTTCCATATCAAAGCATTTTTTCAGAAGAGGTGAAGATTGGAGAAAGAACAATTGATGGTTCACAATTGAAATGGTCTGTCTTTCATGATTTCCCGGCGGACAGAATGTATTCGGTAATACAAGAATGGGTATTTCCATTTATCAAAACATTACACAGCGATAAGAATAGTGCATATTCAAAATATATGGATGATGCAATTTTTAAATTGCCGACACCACTTGTGTTATCAAAAGTAGTAGATTCCTTAGATGAAATATATAAGATGATGAATGAAATACAGACTGCAGACGTGCGAGGAGATGTGTATGAGTATCTTTTGGAAAAAATAGCAAAATCAGGTCGTAATGGTCAGTTTAGAACCCCAAGACATATTATCCGTATGATGGTGGAAATGATGGACCCTTCGAGTGATGAGGTGATCTGTGATCCGGCTTGTGGTACATCGGGATTCCTGATTGCAGCAGGAGAATATTTGAAAGAAAAGAAGAAGGAAGAAATTTTCTTTGATAAGCAGAAGAAAGAGCATTATATGAATCATATGTTTCATGGGTACGACATGGATAGAACTATGCTTCGTATAGGAGCTATGAATATGATGACGCATGGGATTGAGAATCCATTTATCGAATATAGAGATAGTTTGTCAGATCAGAATCAGGATAAAGATAAGTTCTCGTTAGTACTTGCAAATCCACCATTTAAAGGAAGCCTGGATGCGGAGTCAGTATCGGGAGATTTGCTAAAAGTATGTAAGACAAAGAAGACAGAATTATTGTTTCTGGCATTATTTGTCCGTATGTTAAAAGTAGGTGGAAGATGTGCTTGCATCGTTCCGGATGGAGTATTATTTGGCTCATCGAAAGCACATAAAGACATCCGAAAAGAAATTGTTGAAAATCAACGCTTAGAGGCTGTTATTTCCATGCCTTCCGGTGTGTTTAAACCATATGCAGGAGTATCGACGGCGATTCTAATATTTACGAAGACAGAACATGGTGGAACAGATAATGTCTGGTTCTATGATATGACGGCAGATGGATTTAGCTTGGATGATAAGCGGTCACCAATTGCGGAAAATGATATTCCAGATATTATTGAACGGTTTAAAAATCTGGACAAAGAAATTGACAGGAAACGTACAGATAAATCCTTCATGGTTCCGAAACAAGATATTGTTGATAATAGTTATGATCTCAGTATTAATAAATATAAAGAAATCGAGTATGTACCGGTTGAGTATCCATCTACAATAGAAATTATGACCAATATTCGTGAAATTGAGATGGAGATTGGGAAAGAAATGGAAGAGTTGGAAAAGCTGTTAGGAGAATAATATTATGCCAAAGATAAGTAAACGAGGAGGATTCTCGGATAGAAATAAAATCAAGCCAATAAATACAGAAATTCAATTAAAAGATTTTGATAAACGAACTAGAATTCAATTACAAAATATGATTAGTAGATTTTACAAATATGTATATGAAGACGAAGATACATATTATGTAAAAGAAGCGGTTCAAGAGTTTTTCAGGTATGTAATAGGAACAATTTATTCCGAACCTATTGATATGCGACGACGCTATTATTATGATGATGTATTAAAAATGATTTTTAATACAATACAAGAGGATGATTTCGACGATGTTTTAACATTAATTGAAGCTATAATACAATATTTTGATGAATATTTAGTTAAAACAAGAAGAGATTCATATTATGATCGCTTTAATCAAAAATATGTGGTAAATTCTTTATTTAAAATAGCGAATATTTATTTTAAACAAGAATATGTAGGCTATCGTTTTGTTGATAAAATAATTGTGCCGATAAGTGATCAAAACGAGATAACAGAGATTGAAGAAGTATTAGAGTGTAGATACGCGGTAGTGCGAAATCATATTTCAAAAGCAAATATTTTATTAGCGGATAGGGAAAATCCTGATTATGAAAATTCAATAAAAGAGAGTATTAGTGCCGTTGAAGCAATTTGTGAGATTCTTACAGGAATTAAAGGAAAGGAAGCAACACTGGGAAATATGTTGAAAAAATTAGAAAAAAACGGTATTATTATTCATTCGGGGTTGAAAAGTGCGTTTAATATTTTATATGGTTATACGTCAGATGCTAATGGAATTAGGCATGCGGGAGATATTGGCGGGAAATCATCAACATTCGAAGAAGCTAAATTTATGTTGGTTTCTTGCTGCGCTTTTGTTAACTATTTGATAGCAGTTAGTGCTAATTAAAGAAAGGAAATGCAAATTCGGATTTGCAGGGAAGAGATGAAATATATAAAATTAAAAGAAGTTTGTATGATAAATATGGGGCAATCACCAGATTCATCGAGCTATAATGAAAAAAAAGAGGGGATTCCATTTTATCAGGGAAATGCAGATTTTGGAGAAAAATATCCGATTACGAGAGTATGGTGTAATACTCCGATAAAAATAGCACAATCCGGGGATATACTTATTTCTGTGAGAGCACCAATTGGTGCATTAAATTATGCCAAAGAGGAATGCTGCATTGGAAGAGGTTTAGCAGCTATAACACCTGATAAAGAGAAAATGTCGTTAGAATTTGTATATTGGTTTTTAAAAGGAAAGAATTTAGAATTAAATAGAAAAGGAACAGGAAGTACATTTAAAGCAATAAGTAGAAAAGTACTTGAAGAGATAATGATTCCAGATATTAATTTAAAAAAACAATGTGAATATGCGAATGTTTTAGAAAAAATTCATGCTGCAATTCAAATGCGAAAGCAAGAACTAAAGCACTTAGATTTTTTGCTTAAAGCCCGATTTGTCGAGATGTTTGGAGATGTCATTCATAATGATAGAAAATGGGAATGTAGAAAGTTTTCTGATATTACAGCTTCAAGACTAGGCAAAATGCTAGATACTAAACATCAAACTGGTACGTGCCAGTATTCGTATTTGGCGAATTTTAATGTTCAATGGTTTGGATTTGAATTAAAAAATCTAAATAAAATGGATTTTAATGAAAAAGACCGAGAAGAATTTTGCCTTGAAGATGGAGACTTGCTTGTTTGTGAAGGTGGGGAGATTGGTCGATGTGCAGTTTGGCACAATCAGGTTGAGAACTGTTTCTTTCAAAAGGCACTTCATAGGGTGCGGTGTAATCAAGAAATAATTCTGCCTGATTATTTGGCATGGTGGTTTAAGTATAATTGTGACCATGGTGGTTTTGTTGCTATTGAAGGGGCTAAGGCAACAATATCTCATTTGACTGGTGCTAAAATGAAAATGTTAAATGTGACAGTGCCGCCAATTGGGTTGCAAAAACAATTTACATCCTTTGTTAATCAGGTCGACAAATCAAAAGTTGCAGTGCAAAAGGCGTTGGATGAAACACAGATATTGTTTGATTCGTTAATGCAAAAATATTTTGGATAAGATATATTGGGAATGTAAGAAAAATTCCAAGCAAAAAGTGATAATAAATTGTTAAGGGCAGGAGTAGGATGTTGGTATTTCGAAAGGAGATATTAACATGGAAGAGAAGATTGTAATTGTGCTGAATGAAATGTCAGAGTATTTATCAATAACTCAGATGAAAAAATTACAGGAAGTGATTATTAAGACGTTTGCGGATAATGAGGCTAATAAAGTTAAAATCTCAAATGAAGAGTTCTTAAAAATGTTTCTTGATGCAAAACGTATTGAGGGATGCTCAGAACGAACAATTATTTATTATCAGGCAACTGTAAAACATTTGTTATCACAAATAACTACAGAAGTTCGTAAAATTACCACAGAGGAAATCCGGGAATATTTATCGAATTATCAAAAACGGAACGACTGTTCGAATGTGACGATAGATAATGTACGACGAAATATATCGAGTTTCTTTTCTTGGTTAGAAGAGGAAGATTATATTTTGAAAAGTCCAATGAAAAGAATACATAAAATAAAAACCAAAACGGTTGTAAAAAGTGTAATTTCGGATGAAGGAATAGAGAAACTACGGGATAACTGTAATGAAAAAAGAGATTTGGCAATTATTGATCTTCTATATTCTACAGGCATCAGAGTTGGAGAATTAGTAAATTTAAATATAGATGACATTGATCTTGAAGGCAGAGAATGTATTGTATATGGAAAAGGTGATAAAGAACGTCGGGTTTATTTTGATGCGAAAGCAAAGGTTCATTTGAAAGAATATATAGATAATAGAACCGATAATAATAATGCTTTATTTGTTACATTAGATGCGCCACATGATAGATTGAAAATAAGCGGTGTAGAAATAAGATTACGAAATCTTGGAAAAAAACTTGCACTTGAAAGAATTCATCCACATAAGTTTCGGCGATCAATGGCAACAAGAGCAATCGATAAGGGAATGCCGATTGAACAAGTGCAGAAGCTTCTGGGACATTCTCAAATTGATACAACTATGCAGTATGCAATGGTTAATCAAAATAATGTAAAAACGGCTCATCAGAAGTATATGGCCTAAAATTTCTAAATTCGGATTTTGCTAGGAAGCATATATGAATAAAATATTTATAGAAGATTGTTGTGAAATACTAGATTCAATGAGAGTTCCCATTACAGCGTCTAAAAGAGAAATAGGGGAATATCCATATTATGGAGCCAATGGTATTCAAGATTATGTTGCAGATTATATTTTCGATGATGAACTTGTACTATTAGCAGAAGATGGTGGCAATTTTGGATCAAAAGAACGACCTATTGCATATAGAGTTTCTGGAAAGTGTTGGGTTAATAATCATGCACATGTTCTTAAACCTAAGGTAGGACTGGATATTGATTATTTGTGTTATTCTTTAATGTTTTATAAGGTTGATGGATTAATAAATGGTGCTACAAGGAAAAAATTAACACAGGCCGCTATGCGTAAAATGCAAATTCCATTTAGAAGTATCAAAGAACAAATACATATTGTCAATGAGCTAAATAGAATAATAAAAATAAAAGAAAAACGTCAGGAAGAGTTAAAGTTATTGGATAATCTTATCAAAGCCCGATTTGTCGAGATGTTTGGAGATCCAGTTGCGAATGAGATGGGGTGGGATACATTGCCTTTAGAAAATGCGTGTAAAGCAATTGTTGATTGCCCGCATTCAACGCCGTCTTATACGAAAGAAGATACTGGTTTTAGATGTATTAGAACATCTATTGTAAAAAAGAATAGGATTCTTTGGGATGAGATTGAATATATTCCTGAAGATGAATATGTAAAGAGAATACAGAGAAAGAAACCAGATGTTGGTGATATAGTATATACACGAGAGGGAGCAATACTTGGTATAGCTGCTATTATTGATAGAAATTGTAATGTTGCATTGGGACAAAGATCAATGCTTCTTTCACCTAATATAGATAAGTGTGCATCGGAGTTTTTGTGTGTAGCGATGAATAGTGATTCATTTCTTGATAATGCTTTAAAAGGTGTTTCTGGTTCTGCATCACCACATATTAATGTGGGAGATATTAAGGCATTTAGGATGATAATGCCACCAATAGAACTTCAAAATCAGTTTGTAGACTTCGTCCATCAAGTCGACAAATCAAAAGTTGTAATAACGAATATCCGCATTTTTGTACGAACTACTGTTGAAAGAATAGAGGTAAAAAAATAAAATGACTCAAAAAGAATATGTTATAGAAGCAATGCGCCGAAATGGCGGTTATGCTACATTTCAACAGTTAAATCAGATGGTAGATTTCAGCACCTGGAAAACGAAAACGCCACAGGCCAGCATCAGACAGATCGTTCAAGTATATGATGAATTTTTCAGGATTCGTCCGGGATTATGGGCGTTAACAGAATGTAAAGATGATGTGTTGAGACGCTTTGATATTGTGGAGAATGATGTAGGAAGTGATGAGATGTTTACACACTCCTATTATCAGGGAATCATTGTTGAACTTGGCAATATGCATAACTATACGACCTATGTACCAAATCAGGATAAGAATAAGAAGTTTTTAGAGAAAAAGCTTTGCGAGATAACTACGGAGCCGGAACTACCTGATTTTACATACGAAGTAATAAGAAATCGGGCAAAAACAGTAGATGTAATCTGGTTTAATGAAAGAAGAATGCCATTTCGATTTTATGAAGTGGAACATCCTACGAATATTACAAATTCATTGGACAAGTTTTACGAACTGTAGGATTTCAGAGCCGATTTTTATATTATTGCTGATGAAAGCCGTAGAAGTCAATTTAACAGCTTAATGGAAAGAAATATTTACAGCAGTATTCGTAATTATGTGAGATTTTTTAATTATAATAATTTGATTAACCAATATTCCAAAGAAAGTGCATTGATGCAAATGGACAGGCTGTAAGAAGTATTTGCAGGGAGGGGTTCTATGATAACTAACTTCGATTATTTAAAAAAAGATTCAAAATTTTCAAGATTTGCAGATGTTGCTATATCGGCAGAAAAGATTATACTTATGGATCCAGAGGCCAGTATTCTTAATAGCCGAAGAGCGATGGAATTTGCAATAAAGTGGATGTATTCTGTGGATTCAGAACTTGAAATGCCATATCAGGACAACCTGCAAAGTCTGATGAATGCGGAAGAGTATAGACAGATTGTAGGATCTGATTTGTGGAAACGTATGGATTATATCCGCAGAAGTGGAAATAATGTTGCACATAGTAACAAAAAATTAGGCATGGATGAAGCAATGCTTTGTCTGGAAAATTTGTTTATATATTTGGACTATATTGCATATTGCTATTCAACGCAATATGAGGAGCGTTCTTTTGATAAAACGATTATTACTTCCAGGATTGAGAAAGCAAAGAAATCCAAAGAAGTTGCGGCTGCAACGAGAATCGAATTGGAAAAAGAACAGGAGAAGTCAGCAAAACAAGAATTGGATCTGAAAAAATTAATTGCAGAAAATGCTTCATTAAGGGATGAATTATCTGCCCGCAGACAGGAGCAGCAGCCGACTTATGTTCCCAAACCGCTTGATCTGTCAGAGTACAAAACAAGAAAACTTTACATTGATTCGATGTTGACGGATGCAGGATGGACTGAAGGCGAAGATTGGTTGAATGAAGTAGAACTTTCCGGAATGCCGAATAAGTCGAAAACGGGATTTGCAGATTATGTTCTCTATGATGATATGCATCGGCCGTTAGCAGTTATCGAGGCGAAAAGAACCTGTGTGGATGTTTCGAAAGGTAGGCAGCAGGCGAAGCTTTATGCGGATTTATTAGAGCAGGAATATAAAAGAAGACCAGTCATTTTCATGACAAATGGATTTGAAACCCGTATCATTGACGGGCAATATCCAGAAAGAAAATGTGCGTCTATTTATTCAAAAAGAGATTTGGAAAAATGGTTCAATTTATTGACTATGCGGACAAGCCTGAAGCATGTGGCAGTAGATAAGGATATTGCCGGTCGTTATTATCAGGAAGCGGCTGTTAAAGCAGTATGTAGCAGTTTCGATGAAAAGAATCGGAGAAAAGCGTTGCTTGTTATGGCGACAGGTTCAGGAAAGACAAGAACGGTAATCGCATTGTGTGATTGTTTGCTGAAAGCAGGATGGGCGAAAAATATTTTATTCCTTGCAGATAGAAATTCTTTGGTAACACAGGCAAAACGAAGCTTTGTAAATATGTTACAAAATCTGTCGTGTACGAATCTTGTTGAGGAAAAAGATAATTATAATGCACATTGTGTCTTTTCAACGTATCAGACAATGATCAATTGCATTGATACGATAAGTGATAAAGAAGGAAAATTATTTACATGTGGTCATTTTGATTTAGTAATATGTGATGAAGCGCACCGGTCCATTTATAACAAGTACAGAGATATTTTTTCGTATTTTGATGCTCCGTTGGTTGGTCTTACAGCTACGCCGAAGGACGAGATCGATAAGAATACATATGAAGTTTTTGAACTGGAAAATGGAGTGCCGACATATGGATACGACTTGGCACAGGCAGTAAAGGATGGATATCTTGTTGATTACGTTTCGGTTGAATCGAAACTTAAGTTCATTGAACAGGGAATCGTATATGACGAACTGTCAGAAGAAGACAGGAAAGCGTATGAGGAAACATTTGAGGACGAACATGGTGAACTGCCGGAAGCAATAGGTTCATCAGCCCTTAATACATGGATATTTAATGAAGATACGATAAAACAAGTTTTGAATATATTGATGAGGGATGGAATTAAGATTGATTATGGTCAGAAACTTGGTAAGACTATCATATTTGCAAAGAATCATGCTCATGCGGAGAAGATACTGGAGGTATTTAATAAGGAATATCCGCATCTTATGAATTATGCTAATGTAATAGACAATTATATGACCTATGCACAGAGTGCAATAGACGAATTCTCAGATCCAAAGAAGATGCCGCAGATTGCGATTTCGGTAGACATGTTAGATACTGGGATTGACGTGCCGGAAGTGCTGAATTTGGTATTCTTTAAAAAGGTAATGAGCAAAGCAAAATTCTGGCAGATGATTGGGCGTGGTACAAGGCTTTGCCAAGGATTGCTTGATGGAGAAGATAAAGAGAAATTTTATATATTTGATTTCTGCGGGAATTTTGAATTTTTCAGAATGAACAAAGGAAAAGCAACTGCTAATATGATGGCACTCCAAGGGGCGATTTTTAATTTAAAATTCGAAATTTCCTATAAACTTCAGGATATAGAATATCAGATTGACAGACTGGTTGCATATCGAAAAGCATTAGTCATGCAAATGAGCGAGAAAGTACGAGAATTACCGAGGGATAATTTTGCGGTTCGTCAGCATTTGAAATATGTGGATTTGTATTCGTCGGAAGAAAATTATAATGCATTGACATATGAGGACACATTAATTGTGAAAGAAGAGGTAGCACCGTTAATATTATCAGATGGAGATGAAGCAAGTGCTGTTCGGTTTGATGCGCTGATGTATGGAATTGAATTAGCGTATTTGGCTGGTAAGAAGTATTCAAGAGCGCGCTCTGATCTGCACAAAAAGATTGCAGGAATTGCCAGTGTGGCAAATATTCCTGAAATTCAGGCACAGACAGATTTGATTAATAAGGTTTTAAATACAGATTATGTTGATACTGCGGGAATAAATGAATTTGAAGAAATCAGAGAGAAGTTGCGTAATCTGATGAAGTATTTGCCGAATTCAAGTATTCGTTATGATACAAACTTTACGGATGAAGTGCTTTCGACCGAGTGGAATGAGTCTGAACTTGAAAATGATGATCTCAAGAATTACAAGGCGAAGGCAGAGTATTATATCAGGCAGCATCAGGATAATATTGCAATTGCAAAATTAAAGAGAAATAAACCGTTAACGTCGACAGATATTGCAATGTTGGAAGAAGTATTATGGAGTGAGGTAGGCACAAAGCAGGATTATGAACAGGAATTTGGTGAAAAACCACTGGGTGAATTTGTCCGAGAGATTGTCGGACTTGATATGAATGCTGCAAAAGAAGCATTTTCGGAATATTTGACAAATGCAAGCCTTGACAGCAGGCAGATTTATTTTGTGAATCAGATAGTGGAATATATTGTTCATAATGGAATGATGAAAGATCTTTCGGTTCTTCAGGAGTCACCATTTACAGACAGAGGAAGCGTGGTTGAGATATTTACCGATCTGAATGTATGGATGGGAATTAGAAAGGTTATAGACATGATAAATGCTAATGCTGTAGCATAAAGGTATGATAAATTGCAGTAGTTCATGCTACAGCATAAAGGGATAATAAATTGCAGTAGTTCATACGAATGCAGATCGTTTCTTCAGGATAGAGATCCGCTTACTGTTCCGTCTACGAGAAGAAATCCGGTCTTAGCAGATGTATTTAATCGCCTGGGATATATGGAGCGAAAGGGTAGTGGATTTGGAAAGATTATCGGTGGATATGAATTACAGATTAATTATAATGAAACGAAAAGACCGTCTTTTCTTTCAGACAGATATCAGTTTACGGTGGTGATGCCGAACCTGAATTATAGTGGCACTCAGGATGGCACTCAGATGAATGTTTGTAAGTCAGATAAAGAATATATAATAAATCAAATAAAAAATTTGATTAAAAAAGATAATAAAATCAGTACTGAAAAAATGTCTGTTGCGTTGGGAATCAGTGTACGAACTATAAAACGTCGGATAAAAGAAAATGATGAAATTCAATTTATCGGTCGGGGATCCAATGGTCATTGGGAAATACAAAAGAAGGAGAAACAAAAATGATTAAAATACTATTCATCTGCCACGGCAACATCTGTCGCTCCACCATGGCAGAATATGTAATGAAAGATTTAGTAAAAAAAGCGAACCTGGAGTCATCCTTCTACATCGACTCCGCCGGAACCAGCAACGAAGAAGACGGCAATCCGGTTCACTACGGAACGCAGAACAAGTTAAGAGAAGAAGGAATCCCATGCGGTAACCACAGAGCACGCCAGATGACGAAAAAAGACTATGAAGAATTTGATTACCTGATCGGCATGGAGCAGTGGAATATCCGCAATATTAACCGCATCATCCGGAAAGACCCGGAGCATAAGGTGCATTTGTTACTGGAATATACAGGAGAGGCAAGAGACATTGCAGATCCGTGGTACACGGGGAATTTTGACGTGACTTATGACGATGTGAAAGAAGGCTGCGAGGCATTCTTGCAATATCTGATGGAGAATGAACCGTTATATTAGAAACAATAGGAGTAAACAATAAAAAGGAATCATCTTAAGTATTCAGATAATTTTGCATACATTTGATGATTCCTTTATATTTTTTCGAAAATAATTTCATAGAATTTAATGTAATATAAACTCCGGGTACAATTTTACATAGATTTAACATAGATTTGATATAGGCTGCATACACCTTCGTTACAATAAGCCCGTAACGTCGAGGGAACATCATGTGTTCGAAAGAAACTGCCGGCGGCAGGTTCTACAGAAGACGAATGAAGGAGAATGGGAAAATATTATGAATGAAAAATTGCAGATAATATTCGGGCTTTTAGGAGGCCTGGCAGTCTTTATTTATGGAATGAATATGATGAGTGAGTGCCTGCAGAAAGCGGCAGGAGAAAAGATGAAAAGCATCCTGGCACTTCTGACTAAGAACCCGGTACTTGGGGTTATCGCAGGAGCACTTACTACAGCGGTATTACAGAGCAGTAGTGCGACAACCGTTATGGCGATCGGTTTTGTCAGTGCGGGACTTATGAGTCTTCCACAGGCAATCTCAATCATCTTTGGTGCGAACATCGGTACGACGATGACGGCACAGATCATCGCATTTAAGATCAGCGATTACATCTATATCATTATCTTTATTGGATTTATCATTTCGTTTATTGCGAAATCTGAAAAAGTGAAGAGTATCGGTCAGACAATCTTCGCATTTGGTCTGTTATTCCTTGGAATCGAGACCATGGGAGATGTTATGAAACCGCTGGCATCCAGCCCAGTGTTCACGAATCTGATTGAAAGAGTAGCACATATTCCGGTACTTGGGGTATTTGTCGGAACACTAATGACACTGGTAGTACAGAGTAGTAGTGCGACGATTGCAGTATTGCAGAACTTTGCATCACAGCCGGGACCTGATGGTGTGACAAGTATGCTTGGACTTGCAGGTGCGATCCCAATCCTTCTTGGAGATAATATCGGTACTACAATTACAGCACTTCTGGCAAGTATCGGTCAGACAAAAGATGCGAAACGTACAGCTGTTGCACACTGTATTTTCAACATTTCCGGATGTCTGCTATTTATCTGGTTTGTGAAACCATTTGCAGCGCTGATCCAGCATATTTCTCCGAAAGGACCAGAAGTTGAGGTGATCTCAAGACAGATTGCAAATGCGCATACATTATTCAATATTACAATGACACTGATCTGGGTCTGTCTGATCAAATTCATGGTGAAGATTGTTATGACGTTGATTCCGGATGGAAAAGCAGTCGATATGGATTCTGCAAAACCGGTATTTTTGGATGATAAGATCATAAACCAGCCGGCAGCGGCACTTCAGTTGGTTGCAAAGGAAATTCTTCGTGTGAGTGAAATGGTTAAAGTTGTTGTGGCAGATACGATCACAATTGTCAAAACTGAAGATATGAATGAACTGGAACCACTGCAGGAAAAGGGACTGCAGATTAAGAAACTGACGGATCAGATCACGGAATATCTGGCAGCTTTGTTCTCAGCCGGAACGATGACAGAGCAGCAGGCTGCACAGACGGCAAGTCTTATGTACATCTTAAGCGATGTGGAACGTATGGGAACGCTGAGTGTAGAAGTTGCCAAATGTGTACAGGAAAAGATTGAAAACAGATACAAATATACACCGGAAGCGATGGAAGAGTTGCAGAAAAGCCTGAAGACACTGGAGAAGATGTTTACCGATTCAATCAAGGCATTACAGGGTGATAAGTCAGTTCAGACAGAGAAGCTGATCAAACGGAAAGATAAGATCATGGATCTGGATCTGAAGATGCGAAAAGCACATGTACAGCGTGTCAATAAAGGAAAATGTAAAGCAAGCCTTACGACACCATTTACGAATATCTTGCATCTGATCGATCGTATGGGAAACAGCTGTGTCAACCTTGCAGATGTTGCGTCTAATGAAATCAGTCTGAAGTATTTTATGGTAAATTAAGAATATGAGAGATAGAAAAGCCTTTGTGGATATTAAAATGATATCTGCAAGGGCTTTTTTTAATCATCCTGTGTTCTGTAGATAGCTAAGTATGCAAGAAAAATTGCCAGTGTTATTTGTGGTAAATACATAGAAAACAAAATTCGAGACATACTATAAAAGAAAAATAATGAAAAATACATGAAGAAAGACAAAGTATAAAAAGATAGCAAGCAATTTAAAAAGGAGGAAGTATCATGGACACATCAACATACGAAATTCTGAAGGAATGTAATTCTGGATGCCGAATGGCACTGAATAGTATCAAGCAGTTGGCGGTATATCTGAAGAGTCAGGAGCTTCAGGACTTGTTCTGTAAATATAAAGAAGACTATGAAAAAATGGAGAAGGAATCAATAAGATTGTCAGAAGGAAAATTGCAGGAGGAGAAGCTGTCAGAAAAGGCAGCAGAGACATTTGCCTGGATCAGTGCTGAAGTAAAGATGATGCTCAATGATGACAGTTCGAAGATTGCGGAAATGATGATCGACGGGGCAAATATGGGAATAAAATCCATTACAGAGAAATTAAATCGTTATCCGGAAGCGGAAAAAGAAAGCATTTCACTTGCAAAGAAATTTGAAAAGACATGTGAAAAACTGATTCAGGATATGAAGAAATATTTGTAAAATATTATGATTTTTTCGTGGAATATGCAGCCCAAAATATTAGAAAACGAAAAAATAACTCTTTACATTTTCCTTGATTTTGGATACATTATTGTTATAAGGTTTTAAATCAAGGGGAAAATTATGAAAGATATATCAGAAAAAAGATTGAGCGACTATATGGCGGAACAGATCGCTGATGAAATATTGTCCGGAAGAATTCCCGGAGGAAGTCAGTTAAAACAAGAAGAACTGGCAGAAGCGTTTGAAGCTTCCAGAATTCCAATCCGGGAAGCTTTCCAGATTCTGGAAAATCAGGGGTTAATTATCCGCCTTGCAACCAGAAGAATTACGGTGACAGAATTGGATAAAGAACAGATATGTCTGATCTACAGTATGATTTCGGAGATGACAAAGAAGGCATTGAACAGTCTGAAACATAGTGGAAAGACTGCGCAGTTGGAAGAGTTGCTTATGACATCGGGATTGTCAGGAGAGGTACAGCCTGCAGAAGCCATGTGTGATCTGGTGGAAAATGAGTATATCAAAAGACTTTTAAGAAATGCCAGTGACAGCTATATCCGTTTTGCATTATCAACGGGACATTATGCAGATAAGATAAAAGAAGAAAAGGATAAGATGACAGAACTTTTAGAAAATGGGGAACTGAATAAAGTAGAAAAATCTCTGGATGTATATTTTAAATTGCTTGCAAGAGCGGTCAATGAAGAGAGAGGGATGAATGAATGAATGGATTAAAACCAATTAAGATGCCGTCGGCCAAGGAAAAGGTAGCGGCAGAACTTAGGAAGGCAATCTTGTCCAGGCAGATGAAAGAAGGAGAAGTCCTTTCACTGGAAAGTGTAGCCACACAGTTAAATGTATCGGCGATGCCGGTAAGAGAGGCATTTCAGATACTTGCAAGAGATGGGTTAATACAGTTGCGCAAGAACAAAGGAGCTGTAGTACTTGGAATTACGGAAACTTATATTAAAGAACATTATCAACTTCGTGCAATTTTAGAAAGTGCGGCAGCATCGCTTGCAGCAGAGCCGGAGACGGACATATCGGAGATAGAATCCGTGTACGAAGAAGCAGAAGAGGCTCTGAAGGAAGGCAATTTAAAGCAATATACAGATCTGAACCGTGCATTTCATCATGAGATCTGGTCTGCGGCAGGTAACCAGAAGATGAAAAATATGATTTCTGAATTATGGAATGGTCTGTCTATGGGCAGCATGGTATCAGAAGAGGATTATGCGAAAGTGTCGATTAAAGAACATGGAAGGATATGGAGAGCAATCAAGGCTCATGATCAGAAGGAAGCACAGAAGGCGATGTATGATCATATTATGCGGAGCCGGGATGATATGCTTACATATTATAAATAATTAGTGCGTTGTTATTTACCTTTGTGGTGAATAACAATGCACTTTTTTTGTCTAAGTATGCAAGAAAAGTTGCCTGTGGCAAGTCCTTTCAATACAAAAAACGCTGAATATTGTGATTTTGAACAAAAGACGATATACAGTTTTATAACATATGCCAAAATCTATAAATACCTATTGACATTTTTATCATTAAGGAGTATTTTATAATCAAGATTTGGATACAAAATCAAATATCAGACATCAAACGAAAACGTATCCGAGAAATCGAACGAAATAATTACAAGGAGGTAATGAAGATGAGTCAGATAACAATTACATTACTGTTTCTGGCATTCGCAATCATCATGTTCATGCTTGAAAAGATTCCACTTGGGGTAACATCGATGATTGTCTGTGTAGGACTGGTAGTCACAGGAGTTTTGGACTGGCAGGTTGCATTCTCGGGATTCATCGACAGCAATGTAATCTTGTTTGTTGCAATGTTCATTGTCGGTGGGGCACTTTTTGAGACGGGGATGGCCAACAAGATCGGAGGAGTGGTTACACATTTCGCCAAGACAGAGAGGCAGCTGATCGTTGCGATCATGGTGATCGTTGGAGCGATGAGCGGTTTCCTTTCCAACACAGGAACAGCCGCAATCCTGATTCCGGTAGTCATCGGTATCGCCGCAAAATCAGGATATTCAAGATCAAGACTGTTAATGCCGCTGGTATTTGCAGCAGCCATGGGAGGTAACCTTTCACTGATCGGTGCACCTGGTAACATGATCGCACAGTCATCTATGGAGAAGATCGGATTGAAATTCGGATTCTTCGATTATGCGAAAGTAGGACTTCCGATTTTAATCGTAGGAATTATTTTCTTCGCACTGTTTGGATACAAATTTCTGCCGGATAAAGTGGACACAAGCAGTGAGGGAATCTTCGATGAGACAAAAGATTTCAGCAATGTTCCAAAGTGGAAACAGAACCTTTCACTGATCATCCTGTTATTAACACTTTTGGGAATGATCTTTGAAGAGCAGATTGGTATTAAGTTATGTGTCATAGGATGCGTGGGAGCGCTTGCACTGATCGTTACAGGCGTTATCAGTGAGAAAGACGCGCTTCTTTCCATCGACTTGAAGACGATCTTCTTATTCGGAGGTACGCTTTCCCTTGCGTCTGCACTGGAAGCAACCGGTGCCGGAGAACTGATCGCAGATAAAGTAATCGGAATGCTGGGAGATAACCCTTCACCATACATATTAACATTTGTAATCTTCATGCTCTGCTGTATCATGACAAACTTTATGTCAAACACAGCAACGACAGCACTGATGGCTCCGATCGGAGTATCCATCGCACAGGGCATGGGTGCAGATCCAAGTGCCGTACTGATGGCATGTGTAATCGGAGGCTCCTGTGCATTTGCAACACCAATCGGAATGCCGGCCAACACCATGGTAGTAACGGCAGGAGGATATACGTTCAAGGATTATGCGAAAGCAGGTATTCCTATGATCGTAGTAGCAACCATAGTAAGTATGATCTTGCTTCCAATCTTCTATCCATTCTTCCCATAAACATAAGGAAGTATTTGACCTCTAATCTCCATAAAAACGGAAGATGTAAGCAGACATACCTCTCATGACAGTTTGTGATAAAAGTTTTCGCTGTCTTTCATCACAATACTGTTGTGGGAATATAGATAGGAACTAAAAATTTTTAATAGAATTTCAAGGAGGATATGAAAATGTCTAAAGAACAACAGGTAACACAACTTACAGATTATATGGCAAAATTTATTGCACATATCGCAAAGAAACTGCCGGATGATGTCATTGAAAAATTAACAGAGCTGCGTGAGAAAGAAGACAGCCCGCTTTCAAAGGTAATTTATGACACCATGTTCAAGAACCAGGAACTTGCTGTAAAACTGAACAGACCAAGCTGTCAGGATACAGGTGTATTACAGTTCTGGGTAAAATGTGGAACAAAATTCCCACTTATCGACGAACTGGAAGGACTTCTGAAAGACGCTGTTGTGAAAGCAACATTTGAAGCACCTCTCCGTCACAACAGTGTAGAGACATTTGATGAATACAACACAGGAAAGAACGTAGGAAAAGGAACACCGACTGTATTCTGGGATATCGTTCCAAACTCAGACAAATGTGAGATCTATACATACATGGCAGGGGGCGGATGTACTCTTCCTGGAAAAGCTATGGTTCTGATGCCGGGTGAAGGATACGAAGGAGTTACAAAGTTCGTTATGGACGTTATGACAACATACGGATTGAATGCCTGCCCTCCGCTTCTCGTTGGCGTAGGTGTGGCAACATCTGTTGAGACGGCAGCACTTCTTTCTAAGAAAGCACTGATGCGTCCGATCGGATCACACAATGAGAACGAAAGAGCAGCTAAGATGGAGACTCTTCTCGAAGACGGAATCAATGCAATCGGCCTTGGACCACAGGGTATGGGTGGAAAATATTCTGTAATGGGCGTTAATATTGAGAACACAGCACGTCATCCGTCTACAATCGGTGTAGCTGTTAACGTAGGATGCTGGAGCCACAGAAGAGGACATATTGTATTTGATAAGGACCTGAACTACACAATCACAACACATACGGGGGTAGAATTATAATGGTAGAAGTAAAGAACGGTAAAAAAATCTTAACAACACCTATTTCAGCAGAAGACTTAAAAGATATCAAGATCGGTGACATCGTATATCTGAACGGAAGCATGACAACATGTCGTGACGTTGCACACCGCCGTCTGGTAGAAGAAGGAAGAGAACTTCCTGTAGATGTAAGAAACAACGCAATCTTTCATGCAGGACCGATCATCCGTCCACTGGAAAATGACAAATTCGAAATGGTATCTGTAGGACCGACAACAAGTATGAGAATGGAAAAATTCGAGTACGAATTCGTAAAAGAGACTGGTGTACGTGTGATCATCGGTAAAGGTGGTATGAAAGAAAATACAGAGCGTGCATGTAAAGAATTCGGAGCAATCCACTGCGTATTCCCTGCAGGTAACGCTGTAGTAGCTGCTACAGAAGTAGAAGAGATCGTAAGAGCTGAGTGGAGAGATCTCGGAATGCCAGAGACACTCTGGAACTGCCGCGTAAAAGAATTCGGACCACTGATTGTTTCTATCGATGCAAACGGAGACAACCTCTTTGAAGAAAGAAAGATTGAATACAATAAGAAGAAAGATGCTGCTACAGAAGAGATTTGTAAGCATGTAAGCTTTATTAAATAATTAGGATAATAATTACAGTAAATCCTTGAGAACCCTTTTATACTAATGTAAGTTATGCAGTTTTCCCCCGGGCGATTCCTCCTAAAGAGCCCGGGGGATTTTTATACCAAACTAAAAATGTTCTGTCCTCTAACAAAAATTATGTGGTATAATGCTCAAAGTTGAATTGATTTTGTATAAAAACTGGAGGAAGAATCAATGTTATATACAATCCCGGATTATTACCATGAATTTTCCTGTATTGCAGGCGAATGTGAAGATACATGCTGCGCCGGCTGGCAGATTGTGGCGGACGAAGCAGCGTTGAAAAAATATAAGAAAGTAACCGGATCATTTAGAAAAAGATTAAGAAAGTCCATTAACTGGAAAGAAGGAACCTTTAAGCAGGACAAGAATAAGCGCTGTGCCTTTTTAAATGATGAAAATCTTTGTGATATGTATACAGCACTCGGTGAAAAAAGTCTGTGCCGGACTTGTAAGATGTATCCAAGACACGTAGAAGAATTTGAAGATGTCCGAGAGATGACGTTGTCTGTATCCTGTCCGGAGGTGGCAAGAATTCTGCTTGGTAAAAAGGAACCGGTGCGCTTTCTGACATATGAAAGCAACAAGGAAGAAGAATATGATGATTTTGATCCATTCTTGTATTCAAAATTGGTAGATGCAAGAAAAGTGATGATCAATATCCTTCAGGACAGAAGTAAGAGACTGGATCTGCGGGTTGGTCTGGTGCTGGCGATCGCACATGACTTGCAGGTGCGGATCAAAAGAGAAGATATCTTTTCCATTGATGATGTATTTGAAAAATATCAGACGGAGAAGGCGGTGCAATTCGTTGAAGCAAAATTATCAGAAGATGAGAACTATGCATTTATTAAGAAAATGTTCCGGAATCAGTATCTGATGGAACGCTTAAGGGATGACTGGGAACCGTATCTTCTTGAGGCAGAAAGTTTACTTTACGGAGATATTGGTTGCAGCGACAGTGAAGAACAATGTACAAAGTACAAAGAACAGTATACAAAGAACAAACGAGAATTTCACGAATGGCTGAATACATATATGCCAGATTATGAGATCCAGTATGAGCAGTTACTGGTGTACTTTATCAGCACTTATTTCTGTGGTGCAGTGTATGACGGGGAAGCTTATGTAAAGGTACAGATGGCGGTTGTCAGTGTACTTTTGATCCACGAACTTCTGCTGGCACAGTGGCTGAAGAATGAGAAGACACTGGAGATGGAGGATGTGATAGATACCGTATATCGTTATTCCAGAGAACTGGAGCATTCCGATCCGAATCTGAACCTGATGGAAAAGCTGATGAGGAGAGATCTGTTATCCTGGTTTAAGAAAGAAAATGACGGTGATAAGGAGATGGACAGGCATTAAAATTGAAACTACAGTTGCAAAATACCATACAGGTATGTTATAACTTTTAGAAGGGAATGAAGTTCTCCCTTAGTGATCATACTAGAACCGCTTATAAAGCTGATGACTTCTGCGAATAATGACGCAGAAAGTCTCAGCTTTTTCTGCGTTTATAGATCGCTATGCGGTTGAAAGAAACTGCCAGTGGCAGATTCTGTAGATAAGGAGGAATATAAAATGTTACTAAGCGTTGCGCTGATCCTGCTCTGTGGTATGGGGATGAGCTGGATCTGTAAAAAATTAAAACTGCCGGGGCTTCTGGGAATGCTTCTCACCGGTATCGTTCTGGGACCGTATGTGCTGAATCTTCTGGATGAAAATCTGTTAAATATTTCATCGGAACTTAGGAAGATGGCACTGATCATTATTCTGATGAGGGCCGGATTAGGGCTTGACATTTCCGGTTTGAAAAAAATCGGGCGTCCGGCGGTAATGATGTGCTTTGTACCGGCGAGTTTTGAGCTGTTGGGAATGTTAGTGCTGGCACCAAGGTTACTGGGACTTTCTGTGCTGGAAGCGGCAATATTAGGATCTGTACTTGCGGCGGTTTCACCGGCGGTTGTCGTGCCGCGTATGGTAAGATTGATGGAAGAAGGCTATGGAACGGAAAAAGGAATCCCACAGTTGATTCTTGCGGGCGCTTCGGTAGATGATGTATATGTCATCGTATTATTTACGACCTTTTCAGGGATTATGCAGGGAAAAAGCGTATCGGTTATGAGTTTCCTGAATATTCCGATATCTATTATCCTGGGAATGATCATTGGATTACTTGCCGGATGGCTTCTTGCACGGTATTTTGAGAAAGTACATATTCGGGATACCGTAAAGGTATTAATCTTACTCAGTATTTCATTTTTACTGGTAGTGGCAGAAGATCATATGACAACTGCAATTACGTTCTCGGCGTTAATTGCAGTGATGTTTCTGGGAGTGGGCTTACAGAAATACAGGAAAGTGGCTGCAAAAAGGATTGCAGTAAAATGTGGAAAGATGTGGGTGGCAGCGGAAGTATTCTTATTCGTACTGGTTGGTGCGACTGTAAATATCGGATATCTATCTCATGTAGGACTCAAGGCAGTCGTTTTAATCTGTGGCGCACTGATCTTCCGAATGACAGGGGTCTTTGTATGTCTGCTTGGAACGGATATGAATGGAAAAGAAAAGTTATTTACGATGATGGCATACACACCGAAAGCAACTGTACAGGCTGCAATCGGAGGAATTCCACTGACGCTTGGATTTGCGTGTGGCGATGTGGTTCTGACGGTAGCAGTGCTTGCAATTGTACTGACTGCACCGCTTGGAGCATTTGCGATTGATAGCAGTTACAAAAAATTTCTGGCAAAAACTAAGTGATTCCATTGCAATGTATTCTCAGTATAAAATAAAGTAGATCCAATATCTGATTGACAAATGGCAGTTCTGTGATATCATATAAAACATATAGGAAAAGAAAGAAAACTATGTTCATATAATAAAGGAACACAAAAATGACATGAAATAAACGGAGGACTGCCATATGACAAGAGAAGAAGCATGGGAATTATTAACCGAATATAACCAGGATGAATTTCATCTCCTGCATGCACAGACGGTAGAGAATACGATGCGTTATTTTGCAAGAGAGCTCGGGTTTGCGGATGAGGAAGATTTCTGGGGAATCGTAGGACTTTTACACGATCTGGATTTTGAAAAATATCCGGAAGAACACTGTATCAAATCGCAGGAGATCATGAAAGAACGAGGAATTGATGAGAAGATCATCCATGCAACGGCGAGTCACGGTTATGCGATTACAGTGGATATCAAACCGGAGCACGAGATGGAAAAAATATTGTATGCGGTTGACGAGCTGACGGGTCTGATCGGAGCTGTTGTATTGATGCGTCCGTCAAAAAGTGTACAGGATCTGACATTAAAGTCTGTAAAGAAAAAATACAAGAGCAAGAATTTCGCAGCAGGATGTTCCAGAGAAGTCATCGAACGCGGAGCGGATATGCTTGGATGGACACTGGAAGAGCTGATTCAGAGAACAATTGATGCTTTGAAGACATTCCAGGATTAAAAAAGGCGAAAAAGGATAACGGACGAATGGTTCGGAGGATTGGCATTTGTCAAAAAATGTGATATCATAGTAATTAAGTAGGAGATGAACCGGGAGAAGAGACCCGGATGAAAGGTGAAGTACTATGAAGATATCAACAAAGGGCAGATATGCACTGAGAATTATGATTGATCTGGCGGAGAATGCAAATGGGGAATATATTCGTCTGAAAGACATATCGGCAAGACAGGGAATTACATTAAAATATATGGAACAGATTATGCCGATGCTGACAAAGGCCGGATATGTAAGAAGTTATCGTGGCAATAACGGTGGTTATATGCTGGCGAAAGAGCCGGAAGAATATACAGCCGGAGATATTATCCGTACAACGGAAGGAAGCCTTGCGCCGATTGCGTGTCTGGATGACGTGCCGAATCGCTGCGAGAGACAGGATCAGTGTTCCACACTTGAGTTCTGGGAAGGACTTAAGAAAGTAATCGACCAGTATGTGGATAGTGTGACACTTGCAGATTTGGTAAATAATCATGAAGAGAAGTGCGGCAAGCTGGATCTGTAAATGTAAATGAATAAAAAACAAGAAAATGTACAGCAGGCAAAAGTCTGCTGTATTTTTTATTTTATAGGAAAGTTCGATTTTGGGCGAACCATTGAACGAAAATAGCCCGCACAGAGGCGGGCACACAGATAGAACGACACCGATTTAGAAGATGTAAAAACCTTCTACACCAGCCTCGTCATCAAACAGATTATCTTCATTTAAGAAATAATCCATATCCAGAAGATCATCTTCGCTCATGTTGCGAATGTCCATAGATGTCATTCCTTCAGGTGGATTATTTATATTTTTTTGCGTAATTCCTCAATGTTAGATTTCATGGTAATGTTCCTCCTTTAGAGGATTATAACACAGATAATCGAAAAAGAATTATGCAGAAGAACGCTTTCCACGAGATTTGGACATGGATTTCTCGTAAAGTTCTTGGAGGGATACGCGTTGGTGGTTGTAATAGAGTTCTAAAAATTCCATTTGATAGTTGCATTCAGGGTATTTCAAAGGGTCGTAACCAAAGGAAGAAAGGATAGCAGTTCGCCATTGGTTGAAACTTCGATAGATGCGACGGCATCTTTATTAAATTCAAACACATCTTCCTTTCTTCGGTTACCTTGTGTAATAACCGGATTTAATTTTGCTATCAGTTCATAACCACCTTTTTTTGCCGCCTCGATATTTGTCTTTTCAGAATAAGCCATATCTCCAATGACTGATTCAATCTGTATCCCAGCAGCTTTACTTTTTTGTACAAGTTTTGGCAGTTCTTTGCCATCTATTTTTTCGCCGCTGGTGATTGTGGCAGCTGTGATGATCCGTTCTTCTGTCATTGCTATGTGTGTTTTATATCCCCAAAATGAAGTATCGGCTGTCTTATGACCAGTTTTTGCATCTTCATCCTTTGAAGTTTCTAAATGTTCCATGTCATCAGTGACAGATTCTTCTAGTAGATTTTAATTTTTCCTGCACTTTTGGATAACTGCAAATTTCTTCATTTCCTTTTATAACATCAATAAGCTGTTTACAGTATTTTAGTTCTTTTTCTAAAGAATCATCTGTGTTTTTATCAGGAAATTTTTCTTTCATTGTTTCATCAATTTCATAGATGCTACGGCGCAGTTTTTTTGATTGTTCCTGGAGTACTTGACGGGGGAGTCTTTTGATTGTATTTTGATTTTGTATGCGTTGCATCCATAATAATGTATTTTGACTTAATAATTCCTTTTTCTAATGTTAACTGAACTGTTTTGGCAATCAGCATATCCAAAAGATTCATATCCTTTAAACGTAACTTCCGAAATTTTGTCAATGAACTTGGATTTATAACTTCATCTTCTGGAGCCATGTCCAAAAAATATTTAAAAGACATATCGTATTTAGAACGTTCAACCAGATCAATATCTGATAAATCGTAAATTGATTTCAAAAGAAGATATTTAAATATTCGGATAGGTGGAACTGCATTTCCTCCGTTATCCAGACAATAATTAGCAAGCAATGCATCATAAATAAAGCTAAAATCAACCAATTCTTTTATCTGCCGGAGAAGATTATCTTTTGGGATTATTAATTCATATATTTCCATGTAGAGATTTAGCACCAATTTCTGCTGTTGTTCGATTATAAAAACACCGCCTATATTTGATAGATACATTGTACCAAATATAGAACGGTATAATCTACTTTTTCAGTGCCATCGAACGAGGGGCAGGGGAGTTGAATAGGCGTAGACTATTTTTGTTGACTATTGTGCAAAGAAAAAGTTTGTACGTTTGATATTCTTTAATTCATCTGAAGAAATGTGAAGAGCATTTTTCAATTCATCATTAAGCGGTAGCGGATTTTCGCTGGCAATCACTTTCATGGCGATACTCTGATAAAAGTACGTAATCGTGGAAATCAGACCGACAACGTGCATGGAATTAATGCCGATTGACGGAAGACGCAACGTCAGAATGTCAAAAGGCGGCTTTGTATTTACAAGGATAAAAACCGTACATGTATCGCTGTAGGTAATATCGCCTTCGTAAATATAATTCGCTTCGTAGTAGTTGGATATGTCATCGACATCGTAATACATCGTAGCAGTTAATGACAAATTCTTATTTTCCAGAACTGCCTTCTGCAAGCAGTTCTTTTCTCCGTTAAACCAATAAAGATAAAGTTTGTCAGAAAAATAATTCTGGTACCTTGCAATTTCGGCTGCGCTTTTATCGGTTGAAGTTATGGGGAGCAGAGAGGCTATGTCGATATTCAGAATCTGACAAATGTCTACCAGAGTGTCAATACTTATGAGAACCTCTCCTTTTTCGTATTTGGAAATCGTGGCAACGCTTTTGTTCAATTTTTTGGAGAGATCACTTAAGGTCATGTGTTTGGTCCGGCGTCTTGCCCGAAGCTTTTTGCCAAGTGTTGTGTAAAAATCGCAAGAATCCATATTATCCCTCCTTGATGTTTTTTGATAATGTTAGTTGATAAAAACTAAAAAGTATAAAAAGATTCTAACATATTCTGATAAAAAATGCTACTAGGCAAAATTTTTGTTAGTTTTGAAAGGTAAATTTATTTCATTTTTCTTCAGGTAATAATATTCATAAAGCTGCTTTATGAAATCTGCTATCTGCTCCATCAGATAATGGTTCTTTTGTGCCTGTTCATTCCAGCTGCATGCATGCTCTATATTCCCCCGCCAATGCTTCTGCCGGTTGAATCCCTGATTTTCTATCTTCCATCTGTTTCTTCCCGCATTTACTATTTTTCTGGCATTGTTTTTTGTGATTGTAATGTCTGCAATCCATGCAAACTCTGTTGTTTCTTTTTTTTCATCTGGTTTAATCTTCTTTTCTGTATAATATGTCAGATTTACATCTGTATTCTGAAACATAATCTGATTCTGATATTCTATTTCTGAACCTATCTTTTCTTTTTCCGGCAATGACTGATATTCTTTGGCTATGGATGATGCACTTCCCTTTTTATAACGGATGATATAATTCCAGCTGTTATCTGTGCAGGTCTGTATAACTTTCTGACTGACATACAACCCATCTGCCGTTATAATGATCGGAAGTCTCGGAAACTGTTTCTTAATCTTTTCTGCAACTCTGATAAATGCTTTACTTTCACAGTCCTGTTTTATTTTTTTTTTCACTCTGATTGATATATTCCTCAGAATTCTGGATCGCTTCAGATGCTATACTGCATACAAGGTTATTCCCCAGATAAAGTTTTGCTTCGAGCACGCTTCTGTGATACTTCGTAAATTCATCTGCTTCTCCACGGTTATAGCAGCGACTCAGGTAATATTCATTCTTTTTCTGATATCCCTCATCCAGTTCTGTGGCGTCAATAATGATCTGCCACCTTTTCAACACCCTGGCATCATCAAATGTTTTTCTACGGATCATAGAATAAGCAATATCTTTCTGTATTTTTTCCAGTTCCTCTGGGTTCAGTCTTGCCAAAAATTCATTCTCTATAACACCATGAGGAAGATACTCCTTCTTTTCTTCACTCATGAATGAGTAGAGATTTTCTACAACTGCATCATCATTAAATTTCAGTGTCATTTCCTGCATACTTGAAATTCCGCTTATGCATTTGTAGTACATGGTTCCAAGCATAACCCTCACTGGATATTCAATATAACTTTGATTTCGCGGATCATTCACCTCAGCAAATTTGGCAAATAACTCTGGGTAATATTTATTTTGAATCTTATTGTATTCAACAACTGGATTCTTTTCCGGTCTTCTTTTGGCTCTTTCCTGTTCTCTGTTCATTTTTCTTCCTTTGCGACAAAGTTTTTTCTTTTATTTTACTCCATCGTAAAGGAAGATGCTTTAAATTCAATAAATTTAATGCGAATTATTTTTATCTATTTTCATACAATTTTTGTAATATGAAAAAAATGTATGAAAATAGATAAAAAATAGGAAAAGTAATAGACAGATGCTGCGGTTTCTAAATAGAATTTTCGTATAATGAAAATAATAGTAAAAATTATTGTCGAATGAAGAAACTAGATAAATTTGTGAATAGATTATCAATGTGCAATAATTATTAATGAAAAGAGTACTCATAAAACGTTATAAAGCTGAATGGAGGCGAGGAGATTATGTCTAAGGAAGCAAAAGTAGGATACAAGAAGAATATAGGAACCATTCTTTTGTTATCTTTTGCCGGCTCAATTATTTATGGATTGCCATATTTTCGATCATATTACTATGATACGTATCAGGCAATGTATCACTTGACTAATACGCAGATGGGACTTTTAGGAAGTGCTTACGGCGTGTTGGGTGTATTTTCTTATATTATCGGTGGAGTATTGGCCGATAAAATCAAAGCGAAAAAACTGCTTATTTTTTCGATGATTGCAACTGGTTTGGGTGGATTGCTTCATTTGTTTGTTAATAATTTCTATGCATTGGTAGTGATCTATGGATTATGGGGTGTTACATCTCTTTTGACTTTCTGGCCTGCGCTTATGAAGATTGTCAGAATCCAGGCAACTGAGGAGGAACAAAGCCGTGCTTATGGAACCTTTGAAGGTGGGCGAGGTGTATTCAATGCGGCACATCTTGCAGTGGCAACAGCGATTTTTGGAATTTTTCAGAGAAAGGCAATGCCGACTCTCGGAATTAAAGGAATTATCTGGTTCTATTCGTTGGCACCGTTGATTGTAGGTATTATCTTTATTTTCCTGTTGAAGGAGCCTGAGACCGTTAAAGAAGACGGAACTTCAAGCACTGTTTCATTTAAAGATATTATCAGAGTGTTAAAGATGCCGGTTATGTGGTTGATTATTATCATGATGTACACAAGTTATACTTTTAATATGTCATCATATTATTTTACTCCTTATGCAAGTAATATCATCGGAGTTACAGCCGTGATCGCAGCAATCTTAACGGTTATGTCTCAGTACATCCGTCCGTTTGCGGCAACACTTGGTGGATTTTCCGGAGATAAATTCGGAAGAAGCCATACAATGATTGTTGGTTATATTTTGATGATCGCCGGTGTGGTTATCATGGACGTTACAGGCAAAATGGCTTCGGATAGCAGAATGATATTGGTTGTGGCGGCTTGTGTGCTGGTATATGCAGGTATGTTTATAAACTTTGGTCTGTACTTCTCGTTTATTTCAGAAGGTGGTATTCCGGTGGAATTAGGAGGAGTTGCAATTGGTATGGCGTCCACATTTGGATATTTGCCGGAAGTTTTGAGTTATACAATCGCAGGTAAATTGTTAGATACTTATCCGGGATATCAGGGATATCACCTGAATTTCCTGTATATGATCGCGATGGGCGTGATTGGATTAATCGTTGCGATTATCTGGACAAAAAAGTATGGAAAGAAAAAAGCAGATGCTACAGAAGCATAATAAAAAAGAAGGAGGGTTAAATTATGGCTAAAGTAGAATCAACAGTAAAAAGAGTAATGGCGCGAGATGAATTTCCTTACGAGTGGGATGTGATCGAGAACGAATGGATTACAATGTCTGATGGCTGCCGCCTTTCGGCGCGTGTTTGGCATCCTAAGACAGATAAACCGGTTCCTACAATATTTGAGACACAGCCGTATCGTAAGAGAGATGGAATGCGTGGAAGAGATGAACCGATGTATGGTTTCTTTGCAGGTATGGGATATAACGTAGTTCGCGTAGATATGCGTGGAGCAGGAGAGTCTGACCAGTGTTTCTATGATGAATACCTGAAACAGGAACAGGATGATGCGGTAGAATGCATCGAATGGATTGCCGAGCAGCCATGGTGTGACGGAAATGTCGGAATGATGGGAAAATCATGGAGTGGGTTTAACTCATTGCAGGTTGCGGCAAGACAGCCAAAAGGATTAAGAGCGATCATCTGTGTAGGATTTGTTGATGACAGATATACACAGGATATTCATTATAAAGGTGGATGCCTGTTGAATGATAACTTCTGGTGGGGCAATATTATGCTGGCATACATGTGCCGCGCGATTGATTCGGAGATCAAACCGGATACATGGAAAGAAGAGTCTGTTAAACGTTTGGAGGAAATGCCACTTTGGCCGGCTAACTGGATGGAACATCAGACAAGAGATGATTACTGGAAACACGGCTCTGTAAGTGTGAATTATGACGATATTAAAGTTCCTGTATTTGCACTGGATGGATGGGCTGATTCTTATACAAACAGTGTATTAACTTTGATGGAAGGATTAAGTGTTCCGAGAAAAGCACTGATCGGACCTTGGGCACATGTATTTGCTCATGACGGAATGCCTCAGCCGGCAATTGATTTCCTTGGTGAAGCTACAAAATGGTGGGATAAATGGCTGAAAGGTGTTGATAACGACACATTAGACTGCCCGATGGTACAGGTGTGGTTGGAAGACAGCATGGAACCAGAAACTGTACATCCGCTTAGTGATGGACGCTGGGTTGCATTGGACGGATGGCCGTCAAAAGATGTTGCTATGAAAACACTTTCTATGACATACGGACATCTTCAGGATGAAGCAAATACAAAGAAAGAAATCGTAGATCTTTGCACACTTCCAAATCACGGACTCCTGGCAAATGAGTGGATGGGAGCAGGTGTTCTCGGGGAGTCTCCGGCAGACATGAGAGTAGATGATGGAATGGCAATGGTATTTGATTCGGATATATTAGAGGAAGAAGTAGAGATTCTTGGATATCCGGAATTTGAGGTAGAGTTTACCTGCGATAAGCCAAATGCATTTATGTATGCTCAGCTGAGTGATATCCATCCGGATGGAGCTTCAACAAGAGTTTCTTATGGACTTATGAATCTGACGCATTTAGAGGGGCATGATAAGGTGGTATACCTTGAAGAAGGTAAGACATATAAAGCAAAAGTACAGTTGGATGTGTGTGGACATAACTTCCCGAAAGGACACAGAATCAGACTTTCTATTGCAAACTCATTCTGGCCAATGATCTGGCCATCACCGGAGCTTGCAACATTAAAACTGGATCTGTCTACTGCTAAATTTGCATTACCGATGTTCTCAGGAAAAGATGCGGAAGGTCCGAATATGGAAGCCAGATGTGCGCCGCTTACTCCGATGACAACATTATCACCTGGTCGTGTAGACCGTACAATTGAGTATGATCTGCTCACGGATTCATGGACATCTATTACAAACGGTGTTGGTGGAGTGTTTGGAGAGGGTATCTATCGCTTTGATGATATTGGAACGGTAGTAGAACATAACCTCAAGAGAGAACTGACGATGAGCAACAAAGATCCGTTGTCAGCCAAATATACTATTACGCAGAAGATGAAGAACGGCCGTGATGGATGGCTGACAGATTGTGATATCGTTGTTACTCAGACTGCTGATAAAGATAACTTCTATATTACCGGACACATGGATGCATCAATTAATGATGAACATGTATTCCACAGAGATTATGACTACAAAGTAAAGAGAAATGGAATTTAAAAAGGGGCGAGGCGATTGAAAGAAAAAAGTATTACATTCTGGGAACTTGTGCTTATGAATGTATCTGCCCTTTATGGAATCCGCTGGATTGCAAAATCAACCTCAGACAGTTTTGGCCTGGGGTTGGGAGCAATCCCGATGTGGATCATATTTATGCTGATATTCTTTGTGCCGCAGGCGCTGATGTGTGCGGAACTGGCAACAGCATATCCTACAGATGGAGGTCTGAATGACTGGGTTAAAATTGCATTCGGAACAAAATATGGATTTTTAGTATCCTGGATGCATTGGACGGCACTTATTTTCTGGTATGCATCTTTTCTGACATTTTTCTCAATCAATTTTACTTACATGATTGGGAAACCAGAACTTGCAGATAACAAAATATTAGTATTGATTATGTCGTTGGTTGTTTTCTGGGCGTTGTCGTTTGCGAGTATGCGTGGTATGAAATTTGGAAAATACTTTACCAGTGTAGGTGCGCTGGGTTCGGTGGTACCGACGGTGTGTCTGATTGGTATGGCAATTCTGGCAGTGGTAGTGTTCAAAAAGGCACCAAGTGCATCTGAGTATACGATAGCAACATTGACCCCTAAGCTAAATATGAATTCGCTGGTTGCAATTTCGGGAATTACATTTGCGTATACAGGAGCTGAATTTACAGCAAACTTCGCTTCTGAAATGAAAAATCCTCAGAAAGATTATCCAAGAGCAATCATGATTGCTGCCGGAACAATCTGCGTATTATATGTGATTGGTTCGGTATGTATGACAATGCTGATGCCGACGTCAGAAATCTTTGCGTATACAGGGACTTTGGATGCATTAGTAATTGCCTGCAATCTCCTGGAAGTTCCTCAATTTTTTGTTCAGATCGTAGCATTTGGAATTACTTTGTCGATATTTGGAGCGGTAGTGCTGTATATTGCGCAACCGACAAAGATGTTGTTTGGATATTCTGAACCGGGAATCTTTCCGGAGAAGATTACGAAGAAAAATGAGCATGACATTCCGGAGAAGGCGATTTTATTTCAGGCGATACTTGTTTCTCTGCTGCTTGCAGGCGTGGCAGTTTTCCCGGCAGTTGAAACGATTTACAATGTATTAATTACTATGACCGCGTTGACATCGTTGTTTCCGTATGTTCTTTTGTTTGCGGCATATATTAAAATTAAACGGAAAAAGGTTGATAAACCTGGGTTGTATCAGATGACAAAAAATAAAAAGTGGGGATGCTTTCTTGGGTATATGGAATTGGTAATCTGCGTGATTGCGATTGTGTGCTCGGCACTTCCAGTTATGACAACTTTTAAAGAAAATGTAGTCTATGAAGTTGAAATGATAGGCGGAGGTTTATTAGTTATCGTGTCTGGATTGTGGTTGTGGAAACGTTCGGGCTTGAAAAATAAGACATTTGAAATAGAATGATTTTAATTAAAGAGAAGGCTAAAAAGGATCTTTTGAAAACGTTGGGTTTCAAAAGGTCTTTTTTATGCAAAATTGGCATGCACAAAAACATAAAAACTGGCTGTTTAAAAAATACCAGATGAGCGTATGATAGGACTCAAAGAAAATTCACAGAAAACAGATAGGAAAGGTACAGGAATTATGAAAGAGAACAGATATGAATTAAATAAGCAGCTGGCACAGATGTTAAAAGGCGGAGTTATCATGGATGTAACAACTCCGGAACAGGCAAAGATCGCAGAGGAAGCAGGTGCATGTGCAGTCATGGCACTGGAAAGAATCCCGGCAGATATCCGTGCAGCAGGCGGCGTATCCCGCATGAGCGATCCGAAGATGATCCGCGGCATTCAGGAAGCGGTATCCATTCCGGTTATGGCAAAATGCAGAATCGGACATTTTGTAGAAGCGCAGATCCTGGAAGCAATTGAGATTGATTATATCGATGAAAGCGAAGTACTTTCACCGGCCGATGACATTTACCACATTAATAAAAAAGAGTTCAAAGTACCATTTGTATGTGGTGCAAGAGATCTCGGCGAGGCACTCCGCCGTATCGCAGAGGGTGCATCCATGATCCGTACAAAAGGCGAGCCGGGAACCGGAGATGTTGTACAGGCAGTACGTCATATGAGAGCCATGAATGCGGAGATCCGCCGCATCCAGAACTTAAGAGCAGACGAATTATTCGAAGCAGCAAAACAGTTACAGGTTCCGGTTGATCTTGTGGAATATGTTCATGAAAATGGAAAGCTTCCGGTCGTAAACTTTGCAGCAGGCGGAGTTGCGACACCGGCAGATGCGGCACTGATGATGCAGCTTGGAGCAGAAGGTGTATTCGTAGGGTCCGGAATCTTCAAATCTGGTAATCCTGCAAAGCGTGCGGCTTCTATTGTGAAAGCAGTTACGAACTACACAGATGCAAAACTGATCGCTGAACTTTCGACAGATCTTGGCGAAGCAATGGTAGGAATCAACGAACAGGAAATTGAATTATTAATGGCAGAAAGAGGAAAGTAAGATGACGATTGCAATCTTGGCAATGCAGGGAGCATTCTTAGAGCATGGACAGATGCTGGACCGCCTGGGCGTGGAACATTTTGAAATCCGGAAAAAAGAAGATCTGAACCGTCACTTTGATGGTCTGATCCTTCCGGGTGGAGAAAGTACCGTTATGAGAAAGCTTCTGATCGAACTGGACATTTACGATACATTGAAACAGAAGATTGAAGACGGGCTTCCGGTATTCGGAACCTGCGCCGGACTGATCCTTTTGGCAGAGCGGGTGGAAGACGGAGTTCCATGTTTTGGTACGATGAATATTCTGGCAAAGCGGAATGCGTATGGAAGACAGCTTGGAAGCTTTTATACAGAAGATGAGATGAAAGAAATTGGAAAGATTCCAATGACATTCATCCGTGCACCGTATATTGACGATGTCTACGGAGAGGCAGAGATACTTGCCGTAGTAGATGGAAAAGTTGTGGCCGCAAGACAGGGCAGCCAGCTTGCAACTGCGTTTCATCCGGAACTGAATGATGATACAAGTGTGCATGCATATTTTGTAGAAATGATAAAAGGAAGCAAGGCACAGGCTGTATAGAAACGTCATTTATAATATGAAGACGGAACGACATTTTATGTAATAGGATAGTACTGTGTTTTTGAAAAGGAGATGTAAAAAACTCGATTGAGTTTTTTTACATCCCCTTTTTTGCGCTTGTTGTCTTCATTTTTAAGAGAAAATAATTTACCACGTTAAAATTGTACAAAAATAAAAACAAATAAAATCCACAAAACATAGTTGACAAATAGGAAATATATGAATATAATACAAAACATATCAAACAGATAGGAAAACTAAAATACAAAAAAGGAGAACAAAGCGATGGTAAGAAGATATGTAGAAACAAGCAAAAAGAACATGATGTGTTGTTGCTGTATGATGTCGATGATGGATACAGCTTGTTAATCATGCATATCATGTTACCTGAGATAAGATAGAGATAAGAAGAAGCGGGTACACGATATCAGGATGTATCCGCTTTTATTATATCCAGATAGGCGGACACGATGAAAGGAGTTCGAAAATGGCAGTAAAACTGATTGATGAATTACAAAAAGAAATAAAAGCGGCCGGCGAAGCAGTTAAGCAGGAAGCGTATGAAAAAGCATATGATCATGTATTTCAGATCCTCGATAATCTGGAAAAGTTGTTGAATGACAACAGATACCTGGAAGGAAATGAGATTACAGAGGAAGACAAGCGATTATACGACATCTTGATCCGGTTCGATGCAGTCTATTATTTCAAACAGAGACTGAACAGAAAGGCATTGAGGGATTATGACAACCTTTGGAATTACGCAAAAGAATTATACAGCATTCCGGAGTATAAAGAATTTGCAGATTTCGAAAAGATCAAACAAGAAGAACTTCTCGGAACCAAAGAAGAAAACCCATACCAGATCGTAGGACTTGGACCGGATGAAAGTTACTGGAATGAACCGAACAACAGAGCAGAGAAATTTGCTTAGAATATACAGTATCGATAAGAAGGAGAACGGCATTTGTCTACAGATCTGTTCGAATAAAACAGAAGAAAAGATAGAAGAAAGTCAGAAAAAAGGAGACAGTGACATGGCAGAATTTGATTATGAAGTAGTAAATGGAAGAAAGATTAGAGTTCGTCCGGTAGAGACAGTTTCAGAAGTAGATGAGAACGGATATTTTGTCCGCCAGCCAAACCATTTTACTGAAGGATTCGGAGAAGGAAAGAATCCGGTAGAAGCAGGCAGATACAGGCTGGTGTGGGCAAAGCTTTGCCACTGGTCTAACAGAGCTTCTATTGTAAGAGAACTTCTTGGATTAGATGAAGCGATCAGCGTGAATATGGTAGATCATGCGGAGCACGAAAAGAACCTCGGATGGGAATTCGTATATGACAAAGATAACGTAGATCCGGTTCTGGACATCCAGTTTTTAAGTGAAGCATATTACAAAGCTGACGACGATTATACAGGAAGAACTACCGTACCTGCACTGATTGATGTAAAGACAGGAAAAGTAGTAAATAACGATTATCATAGACTGACCAATTATTTTGAAGTGGATTTCAAACCATTCCATAAAAAGAATGCGCCGGATCTTTATCCGGAAGAATTAAGAAAAGACATTGATGAGATGAACGATTGGTTATTCGATAACATCAACAACGGAGTATACAAGACAACCTTCTGCAGATCAAAAGAAGCTTACTGGGATGCATACAATTCCTTCTATGCGGCAATGGATCTGCTGGAAGAAAGACTGGAGAACCAAAGATTCTTATTCGGAGATTATGTAACAGACAGTGATGTGAGACTTTATGTAACACTTGCAAGACTGGATATCCGTTATACACATCAGCTCGGACACACCAAACATCCACTGTTCACTTACAAGAACCTGTGGGCATATGCAAGAGACTTATATCAGATTCCTGCATTTAAAAATAATACATATTTTAAAGATTTTGCAAATCCGGATAACAAGAAACAGGGAAGGACATTCGAGTCATTCAATGCAAGATTCTTGGATGAGATTGACTTTGATGCATACTGGGGAGCACCGCACAACAGAGCCAGACTCAGCAGTGATCCGGGTAATAAATTCAAAACGGAAAAACAGGATTAAGAAAATATACAACAGCGATATGGAAAAGCGATACAGAAAGGCAGGAATCGTAAGATGGCAGAACATGAATATTATGAAGTAAACGGAAGACAGATCAGAGTCAGACCTACAGAATCTGGTCAGGAAATAGATGAATATGGTAACTTTCACAGACAGCCGAATCATTTCACCAAAGGATTCGGAGAAGGAGAGAATCCGGTAGAAGCAGACAGATACATCTTATTCTGGGGCAAAGGATGCAACTGGTCCAACAGGGCATCGATCGCAAGGGAGCTGCTTGGACTTGATAAAGCAATCAAAGTTGAGATCGTAGACTGGGGCGATTATGAAAAACCTCTTGGATGGGAATTCGTAAATTCACCGGATCATATTAACAAAGAGACGGGAGCACAGTTCTTAAGTGAATTATATTACAACGCAGATGATGATTATGAGGGAAGAACTACCGTACCGGCATTGGTAGATTACAAAGAGAAAAAAGTAGTAAATAACGATTACCACCATCTGACGAATCATTTCGAGACAGCATTTAAGCCGTTACATAAAAAAGGAGCGCCGGATCTATATCCGGAAGAATTGAGAGAAGAAATCGATAAGCTGAATGTATGGTTATTTGAAAATGTCAATAATGCTGTATACCGTGCACAGTTCGCAGAAAGTTTACAGGCATTCAAAGATGGTTATGAGACATTCTTCGCAGGACTGGAGGCAATGGACAAACGTCTGGAGAATCAGAGATTCTTATTTGGTGATTACATCACAGACAGTGACATCCGTCTGTATACAACACTTGCAAGATTTGACTACAGCTATTCCAGAAATATCGGACCTTGCGTACACAGACTGGTAGATTACAAGAACCTGTGGCCATATGCAAGAGATTTGTATCAGATTCCGGCATTCAGACACAATACATATTTCAAAGATTTCGCAGCATCTGAGGATCTTACGCATGCACCGGAAGATTACTGGGAGAATGTATATTACGACATTGTTGTACAGGAGACGGACTGGGATACAATCTGGAGCCAGCCAACCGGAAGAGAAGCACTAAGTAAAGATCCTGCGCATAAGTGGAAAGCAGAAATATAATTCATAAATAAGCAGGAGGAAGACAGGATGGAAGCAATCCGTGTGAAAGATAAAGAATGGCAGCTCGCAGGAGTCCATTATGTGAGGACTGAGGCCATGTGCAATGGATTTGGTGTGTCACTGGAGATGGAGTTCGGTGAAGATAAGGCAGGCGATGAATACATACTGGTGCTGGATGGAATCCATCCGGTATCGACCTGCAGACTGCATCAGCTGGATGAGAATACTGGAAAGATTGAAAGAGTCGCAACACTTAAGGAATACCGTGGACAGCATTATGGAGCAGCGGTGATCACGGCGGCAGAAGATTGGTTTGCAGAACGCGGTGTGAAAAAGATCTTTATCAACTCCAGAACCGAAGCAGTTGGATTCTATGAAAAACTTGGTTATGTGGCAGATCCAAAGCAGATTACAGGAACCGGAGCATTCCAGTGTATCATGACGGAAAAACAGCTGTAACCTGCAGGGGACAGAAAAATAGAGATGAAAAAGCAGAGAAACGAATAAAGTATAAAGAGGGAGAATGTATTATGAAAAGAAATAAACTGGTAAGCATAGCAGCAATCACTGTAGCACTTGGAGTATTGGCAACCGGATGTGCCGGAGGATCCGGATCTTCCAAAAGTGACAGCAAAAGTTCCGGTGGAACGAAGACGGTAACAGTAAAAGCAGGAACCGGAGCGAATGTAAAGCCTTATACCTATGTAGGGGATGACAATGAGACAACAGGATATGATGTCGAAGTATTAAAAGAAGTCTTTGACCGTTTAGACGGATATGATCTTCAGATTGAAGTAACAGATATCCCTTCTGTATTCTCCGGAGTTACAAGCGGAACCTATCAGATCGGAGTCAATAACTTCTCATACAATGAAGAAAGAGCGAAATCTTATCTGTACTCTTATCCATATGACAAAATCGGATATGTATTCATTACCAAAAAAGGTGCACCGGAAGTAAAAACATTTGCAGATGCAGCAGGAAAATCCTTTGAAGGACAGTCCGGTGTCAGTGTTACAACAGCAATCGAGAGCTGGAATGAAAAGAATCCGGATAAGAAAATAGACATTACTTATACTGATGCAGATACAGCAATCACATTACAGCATATCGAAGATGGAACAACAGATCTTGCAATCATTGATGTGGCAATGTACAACGCATATCAGAAAGAATACAACTATGATGTAGTTGCTAATCAGATCTCTGATGAAGATGTAAAAGCAATCGCAGATAACAGCTATGCTTATTACATTTTCCCGAAAGATCAGGAAGAACTCAGAGACAAAGTAGATGAGCAGTTAAAAGAACTGAAAAAAGATGGAACACTTACAGAATTAAGCCAGAAATATTTCGGACAGGATACAGCTCCGGAAGATGATCAGTTTGAAAAAACACCAAACTAACATCAATCTGGAATCCAGAAAGGAAGAATCAGCATGAGTAATTTATTTGATATCAAGATGGTATTTATACAGATACCGGATCTGTTAACCTATCTGCCGGTGACACTGGAACTGGCAGTGGTAGCCATGATCGTCAGCCTGATCTTAGGTCTGATCCTGGCACTGATCAAGATGAAGAAGATCCCGGTGTTAAAACAGATTGCCAATCTGTATATTTCAGTGATTCGTGGAACTCCGGTACTGGTACAGTTGTATGTAACATACTTTGGAATTCCGATGATCTTAAAAGCCATCAATTTGAAATATGGAACGAATTATAATGCCAACGGCGTGGCACCGATCATCTATGCATTTATCGCACTGGCAGTCAATGAATCGGCATACAATGCAGAAGTGATCAGAGCTTCACTGGAATCTGTACCGAAGGGACAGATCGAGGCAGCCAATGCACTTGGCATGACATATTTCCAGGCATTACGAAGAGTGATTCTTCCGGAAGCAATCGTAGTTGCATTACCTTCACTTGGTAACTCCTTTATCGGACTGATCAAGGGAACATCGCTTGCATTCGTCTGTGCGGTTGTAGAGATGACGGCAGCAGGAAAGATCATCGCAGGACGTACATACCGTTACTTTGAAGTCTATGTATCTCTGGCGATCATTTACTGGATCATTACGATCATCGTAGAGCAGGGAATCAAACTGATTGAGAAGAAGATCCGCATACCGGAGAATGCACCGGCAATACAGACAGATGAGGGGGCATTGAACCAATGATTGAAGTGAAAAATATTTCCAAAAAATTCAATAATAACGTGGTCTTAAACGGCATCGACCTGAACATCAACAAAGGTGATGTTGTAGCGATCATCGGACCATCCGGAACCGGAAAGTCAACATTCTTACGCTGCCTGAACAGGTTAGAGAAGCCGGAAAGCGGAAGCATCAGCATCGGAGACCTGAGCGTAGATCTGGCACGCAGTGATAAAAAGTCACTGGTAGAGCTTAGAAAAAAGACCAGCATGGTATTCCAGGGATTCAATCTCTTTTCCAAAAAGACAGCATTGGAAAATGTAATGGAAGGCCTGATCATCGTAAAGAAAATGGACAAGAAAAAAGCAGAAGAGATCGCAAGAGAACAGCTTAAGAACGTAGGACTTCTGGAATGGGCGAATCATTATCCGGCACATTTATCCGGAGGACAGCAGCAGCGAGTTGCGATCGCAAGAGCACTTGCGATGGAACCGGAATTGTTACTTTTAGATGAGCCGACATCCGCACTGGATCCGGAGCTTGTAGGAGAAGTACTGGATACAATTAAGAAAGCAGCGAATGAAGGATATACAATGCTTTTAGTATCTCATGAGATGAACTTTGTAAAGAATGTTGCAACAAGAGTTATCTTCCTTGAGAACGGTAAGATCATCGAGGACGGACCTCCGAAGGAAGTGTTCAATCATCCAAAGAGTGATCGTGTGAGGGAGTTCTTTGCGAAGATCAACCGTATGGTGGAACCGGAATATTCTATCTAGTTACAGAACCTGCTGCGGGCAGGTTCTTAGTGTATAAGCAGGAGATTTAGAACATGAGCATTTGGATAAAAACAGATAAAGAAAATGTAGACTGCCGGACGGATATAGATTCGGAGACAATGAATACGAGAGGAGAACAAAAGAATGAGAATATCATCAGATAAATGGACTGGAAAAGAAGTAGATAAAAGTGGAAAATTCGTACGGCAGAAGAACCGGTTTGATACACCATTCGGAGAAGAAGAAGGACAGCTTCCGGTAGAAGCCGGTAGATACAGACTTCTCTGGGCACCGGTATGCCCGTGGGCGCACAGAAGTATTATCGTGAGAAAATTACTGGGACTGGAGGATGTGATCAGTGTCGGAAAAGCAGACCCAAAGCGTCCGAATGTATCAAGAAGCGACTGGGCATTTACCCTGGATGAAGGTGACGTAGATCCGGTACTTGGAATCCACTACATCAGCGAAGTGTATTTAAAAGCAGACCCGGATTATCAGGGAAGATTTACCGTACCGGCACTGGTTGATCTGAAGACGAAGAAAGTTGTAAATAATGATTACTTTCATCTGACACTGTATTTTGAGACTGCATGGAAGAAATATCACAAACCGGGAGCTCTGGATCTTTATCCGGAAGAGTTGCGGGAAGAGATCAATGCCCTGAATGATATCATTTTCAGAGAAGTAAATAACGGAGTGTACAAAGCAGGATTTGCGAGAAACCAGGAGGCATATGAGGAAGCTTATTATATGGTATTCAACCGTCTGGACTGGTTGGAGGAAAGACTGGCCGACAGAAGATATCTGTTCGGAGATAAGATTACAGAATCGGATGTCCGGTTATATGTAACACTGGCAAGATTCGATGTGGCTTATCATAATATCTTTCGTGTGAATAAGAAGCGTCTGAGAGATTATGATAATCTGTGGGCTTATGCAAGAGACCTGTATCAGACACCGGGATTCGGGGATACGACAGATTTTGCGGCAATCAAAAAACATTATCACATTGACTGCAATCCTGGAAATATTCATCAGATTATTGCAAAGGGACCGGATGAAGAAGCGTGGCTGCTTCCACATGGAAGAGAGAAGCTTTCAGAAAAATAAAATATAAGAGATTAGAAAAATAAAAAAGCTGTCAGGTTATGAAGGTATGCTAACCAGACAGCTTTTTGTGATATAAAAGTGTACACGGGAAGATACCGGGATGTATAATATTTTAGAGAAAGTATTTTTCGGAGATACACTAGTATTAAAATTTCGGAACATCCAGTTTTGGAATGATTTAATAATCGGAGGAGTGAAATATATGTATGAGCAGGATTATATAATAAGAATGAATAATGAAGTTATAAGAACAATGGTGAAGTTATTATTAAACAAGGATACAGGTGTACCTGTAAATATTTCAGAGGGAACAATTAAAAGCGAAAACAAAAAAATGTTAGAAGCTGCAAACGGACAAAGTGGTATAGATAACATTAAGAAGATAGAAGAGGAGATATTAACGCTTGTAGATGCGGATAAAGAAGGAGCTTTAGAAAAAGCGCTTGTATTCTATGGATATCTAAATGAACTGACGGAAGATGCATTATTGTCGAAGAATTATAGTCACGAAAAAATTAAAAAAGGGCTGAAGATGGTTGCGGAGCATTATGGAATATTAAATGTTATTGATTTGATATACAGATAAAACTGTAAAACATACTTGACAAATATGACATAGCGGTAATATAATAAAACCAATCCATAAAACCTATCAAAACAATAGGAAATATAAGGATTGGCTTTATTTAGTTTAAAGAACGGAAGGGAGCGTGCAGGATAATGACAAAAGAAAAGCGAATGTGGGGACGAATGCGATGTTGTTGCGCTTGCGCGCATGTAAAATAAAAATATAAAAAACATACTAAACATAGTTGACAAATAGGAATTAAGGTAGTATAGTAAATTCATCAAGAAAACATACCAAAAAAGTAGGAAAGGTAGGAAGCAAAATGTCAAAGATTTATAAAGGAACATTAGGACTGATCGGAAATACACCACTGGTGGAAGTAGTAAACATAGAAAAAGAACTTGGTTTGGAAGCAACACTTCTTGTAAAGCTTGAGTACCTCAATCCGGCAGGAAGCGTCAAAGACAGAATTGCAAAAGCAATGATCGAAGATGCGGAAGAAAAAGGAATCTTAAAAGAAGGTTCTGTGATCATTGAACCAACATCCGGTAATACAGGAATCGGTCTTGCATCCATCGCAGCAGCAAAAGGATACAGGATCATCCTGACAATGCCAGAAACGATGAGTGTGGAAAGAAGAAACATCCTGAAAGCTTACGGCGCAGAGATCGTACTGACAGAAGGAGCCAAAGGAATGAAAGGAGCCATCGCAAAAGCAGATGAGCTTGCAAAAGAGATTCCAAACAGTTTCGTTCCGGGACAATTTGTAAACCCTGCTAACCCGGCAGCACACAAGAAGACAACAGGTCCTGAGATCTGGAACGATACAGACGGAGCAGTCGATATCGTGATCGCAGGTGTCGGAACAGGCGGAACACTTTCCGGAATCGGTGCTTACTTAAAAGAGCAGAAACCGGAAGTTCAGATCGTAGCATTGGAGCCGGCTTCCTCACCGGTACTTTCAGAAGGAAAAGCAGGCCCGCATAAGATTCAGGGAATTGGAGCCGGATTCGTTCCGGATACATTAGATACCAAGATCTATGACGAAATCTACAAAGCAGAAGCAGACGAAGCATTTGAGACAGCAAAACTTCTTGCTAAGAAAGAAGGAGTTCTGGTAGGTATTTCATCAGGAGCTGCACTTGCAGGAGCTATCGCACTTGCAAAACGTCCGGAGAACAAAGGTAAGACAATCGTAGCATTACTTCCAGATTCAGGTGACAGATATTATTCAACACCATTATTTACAGAATAAAAAGATATAGAATCCGAAACAGAACGGACAGTATCAACAAATAACGATAAAATTATGAAGAAAAAGGAGATCAACCCAATGAGCGAAAAAATCACAAGAGAGAATAGAGAGTTAAAATTTGAAACATTACAGTTACACGTAGGACAGGAAAGTCCGGATCCGGTTACAGATGCAAGAGCAGTGCCGATCTATCAGACATCTTCTTATGTATTCCGCAACAGTGATCATGCAGCAGCACGTTTCGGACTGGCAGATGCAGGTAACATTTACGGACGTCTTACAAACCCTACAGAAGACATTTTCGAAAAACGTATTGCAGCACTGGAGGGCGGAGTTGCAGCACTGGCAGTAGCATCCGGAGCAGCAGCAGTAACATACACGATTGAGAATCTCGCACAGAACGGAGATCATATCGTAGCAGCTAAGAATATTTACGGTGGATCATTTAACCTGTTAGAGCACACACTTCCACAGTACGGAATTACAACCACATTCGTTGACATCTTTGATTATGATGCAGTAGAAGCAGCAATCCAGGACAACACGAAAGCACTCTATATCGAGACACTTGGAAATCCAAACTCAGACGTTGTAGATATTGAGAAGATTGCAAATATCGCACATGCGCATAAGATTCCGCTCGTTGTAGATAATACATTTGCAACACCTTACCTTGTAAGACCGATCGAGTACGGTGCAGACATTGTTATCCATTCAGCAACAAAATTCATCGGTGGACACGGAACAACAATCGGCGGCGTCATCGTTGACAGCGGTAAATTCGACTGGGAAGCATCAGGAAAATTTGCTTCTCTTACAGAGCCAAACCCGAGCTACCATGGAATCAGCTTTACAAAAGCAGTAGGACCTGCAGCATTTGTTACAAAGATCCGTGCGATCCTTTTAAGAGATACAGGAGCAACCATTTCTCCGATCCATTCATTTATCTTCTTACAGGGACTCGAGACATTATCATTACGTGTAGAGCGTCATGTTGAGAATGCACTGAAAGTAGTAGATTACCTGAACAACCATCCACTGGTAGAGAAGGTTAACCATCCGGCTGTATCTGATGATCCGGAGCAGCAGGCATTATATAAGAAATATTTCCCAAATGGCGGAGGATCTATCTTCACATTTGAGATCAAAGGTGACGCACAGAAAGCAAAAGATTTCATCGATAATCTGGAACTCTTCTCACTGCTTGCTAATGTTGCAGATGTAAAATCTCTGGTTATCCATCCGGCAACAACAACACACAGCCAGTGCACAGAAGAAGAATTACTGGATCAGGGAATCAAGCCTAATACAATCCGTCTGTCGATCGGAACAGAGCACATTGATGACATTATCCAGGATCTGGATGAGGCATTCAAAGCCGTAGAATAAGAAATAATGAAGGAGTGTGGAGATATATATGAAACTTTCAATGAAAAGCAGATATGGTTTGAGAGCGTTGATCGACCTGGCCATCAATTCAAAAACTGAACAGGTGGCGCTCAACAGCATTGCAGAGCGGAACAAGATATCTCCACAGTATCTGGAACAGGTATTTGCAAGTCTTAGAAAAGCAGGAATCGTAAAGAGTATCAAAGGCTCCCAGGGCGGCTATTTCTTAAGCCGTCCGCCACAGGAGATTACCGTTTCTTCTATTATAGAAGCTTTGGAAGGTGACTACCGCATCGAAGATGAGGAACTTCCGAAAGAAGGAAAATATACCGGGAGTGTCAAAGCAATCCAGAAACTGGTGATCGACAGGGTAAATGACAGTGTGACAGAGATCCTCCAGTCAGTAACCTTGCATGATCTGGAGAAAGAGTATCAGGAATACATTGATTATGGACAGGATATGTATTATATATAATATCAGTTCACACAACAAAACATACTGTATTAGTGGGAAACCACTGGTACAGTATTCTTTTTTGTGGTAAACTTTTCTAGCGTATATTTGAAAGATAAATGTTTTTAAAACACATTTCAGTTCCTTGACAGACAGGGAAAAACGTCATATAATACCAGATAAATAACAAAACCTATCTGGTTAATAGGAATAGCTGCTGCATGAACAGCAACTCACAAAGAGAGGTTAAAAGATATGAAGACAATCACGATAGAAGAGTTATTACAATTAGATCAGGATACAATCACAGTGCTGGACGTCCGTCCTGCAGATGCATATACCAGAGGCTCTGTACCGGGAGCGGTCAGCATCCCGCTTGCAGAAGTAGAAGAACGTATGGAAGAACTTCCGAAAGAAAAGCCGGTGTATGTATTATGCCATACCGGTGAATGGAGTGTCGATGCTGTTTATGAACTGGAAGCAGCCGGATATGATGCGGCGAATATTGAAGGTGGATATCGTTCCTTTTTAAGAAAGAAACTAAGTGAGTTCGTGCAGGATGAAAATACTACCGGAGAGAAGCAGAAAGAGATTGAACGCAGTATCATCAAGAAATTCCGCAAGGGAATCTGGAGAAAGTTCACGAAAGGAATCAGAGAATACGATCTGATCCAGGACGGAGATAAGATTGCAGTCTGTATTTCCGGCGGAAAAGATTCCATGCTGATGGCAAAGCTGTTTCAGGAACTGTTAAAACATGGCAAAGCGAATTTTGAATTAGTATTTCTGGTAATGAATCCGGGATACAATGAAGATAACTGGAAGATCATTCAGGATAACGCCAAAGTACTTGGAATTCCGCTTACGGTATTTGAGACACAGATATTTGATACGGTAGCAGATATTGACAAGAATCCATGTTACCTTTGCGCGAGAATGAGAAGAGGCTATCTATACTCTCACGCAAAAGAACTGGGATGCAATAAGATTGCGCTAGGACATCATTTTGACGATGTGATTGAGACGATCCTTATGGGGATGTTCTACGGCGGAAAGGTGGAGACGATGATGCCGAAGCTCCATAGCCAGAATTTCGAGGGTATGGAGCTGATCAGACCAATGTATCTGATCAAGGAAGATGACATTATAGCATGGAGGGATTACAATCAGCTCAACTTCATTCAGTGCGCATGCAGATTCACAGAGAACTGTGTATCCTGTGGCGGCGGAAGAGGTTCCAAACGTGACGAGATGAAGGAGCTGATCAAGGAATTTAGAAAACAGGGAGATATTATCGAAAAGAATATTTTCCGGAGTGTGCATAATGTCAACTTAAGAACGATTATCGGATACCACAAAGATGACATGGAATATAATTTCCTGGATGATTACAATGAAAGAGGTAAATAAATAATGAATTACGGATTTGAGACACGATGTATACACGGAAACGGAACAGATGAAAAGACACATTCTTACGGTTCAGTAGCAGTACCGATCTACCAGGCAGCGACATTTGCCCATCCTGGTATTGGACAGTCTACCGGATATGACTATACGAGAGAGAGCAACCCGACAAGAACAGAGCTTGAGCATACGATGTCGGCACTGGAAGGTGCGGTAGATACTGTAGCATGCGCAAACGGTATGGCTGCGGTAGGTCTTTGTCTGGAGTTATTCGACCGCGGGGATCATATCCTTTGTACAGATGATCTATATGGCGGTTCTGTCAGAATGTTTGAATCTGTCGGCGGGAAGAGAGGGGTGGAGTTCTCTTATGTAGATACTGCTGATGCAGATCTTGTAGAAGCAGGTATCCGGGAGAATACAAAAGCACTTTATATCGAGACACCAAGTAACCCGACCATGCGTGTCACAGATCTCAGAAAGATGAAAGAAATCGCAGATAAACATGATCTGAAGATTATTGTTGACAATACATTTCTTTCACCATTATTTCAAAGACCGATTGAACTGGGAGCAGATCTGGTTATCCACAGCGGGACAAAATTCCTTGGTGGACATAATGACACACTGGCAGGATTTCTGTGTTCGGCGGATGAAGAGACAGCGAAGAAGATCCGTTATATATATAAGACAGTCGGAAGCTGTCTTGCACCATTTGACAGCTATCTGATCTTGCGTGGAATTAAGACATTGTCTGTAAGATTAAGAGCACAGCAGGATAATGCGATGAAGATTGCGAACTGGTTAAAAGGACATGAAAAAGTAAAACAGGTCTATTATGTAGGCTTGAAAGAGCATCCGGGGTATGGAGTAAATGCATCACAGGCAAGCGGATTCGGAAGTATGATTTCTTTTAAAGTAGACAGTGAAGCAACGGCAAGAAAGCTTCTGGAAAGTGTAAAACTGATCGCTTATGCAGAAAGTCTCGGAGGCGTAGAGTCACTGATCACTTACCCGATGCTTCAGACACATGGAGATCTGCCGGTAGAAGTAAGAGAGAAACTTGGAATCACAGAAGATTTCTTAAGATTGTCAGTTGGAATTGAAAATGCAGATGATCTAATCGCAGATCTTGAGCAGGCACTTGCGTAGGAGGATGCACAGATGAAGTTCGATTTTGATAAAGTAGTGGACAGACATGGAACAAAATGCCTGAAATATGATTTCGCAAAAGAAAGAGGGAGAAGTGATGATATGCTTCCGCTCTGGGTGGCAGATATGGATTTCCCGACAGCACCGGGAATCCAGAAAAGCTTAAGTGACGCAGTCGCACACGGAATCTACGGATACAGCGAAGGAAAAGATGATTACTTCCAGGCAGCAGCCGGATGGTATGAGAAGCATTTCGGATGGAAAGTAGAGAAAGAATGGCTGATCAAGACACCGGGCGTGGTATTCGCACTTGCGATGGCAGTGAAGGCTTATACAAAAGAAGGTGATGCAGTTCTTCTGCAGCAGCCGGTTTACTATCCGTTCAGCGAAGTGATCACAGATAACCACAGAAGGCTGATCAATAGTCCGCTTCAGCAGATAGACGGACATTACGAGATTAATTTCGAAGAATTCGAGCAGAAGATTGTCGAAGAAAATGTAAAATTATTCTTGATGTGCAGTCCGCACAATCCGGTCGGACGTGTGTGGAAGGAGTGGGAACTTCGTAAGATAGGAGACATTTGTCTGAAACATAACGTGCTGGTAGTCAGTGATGAGATCCACAGTGATTTTACATATGGAGAGAATATACATCATGTATTTGCATCCTTAGATGAAAAATACGCTGCAATCACTACAACATGTACCGCACCAAGTAAGACATTTAACATTGCCGGACTTCAGATTTCCAATATATGGATCTCGAATCCGGAGCTTCGTGCGAGATTCCGGGCGGAAGTGACAGCAGCCGGTTACAGCCAGGTGAATCTGATGGGACTGGTTGCATGTCAGGCAGCTTATGAGACCGGTGAAGAGTGGTTAAAAGAATTGAAAATTTATCTGGAGGGAAATCTGGATTATGTCCGTACGTTTTTAAAAGAGAATCTTCCGGAGATCAAACTGACAGAGCCGGAAGGGACTTATCTTTTATGGTTGGATTTTAAGAGTCTCGGCATGAAAGAAGAGCAGTTAAAAGATCTGGTGGAGAACAAAGCAAAACTCTGGCTTGACAGCGGAGCAATGTTTGGACCGGACGGAGAGGGATTTGAGCGTATAAATATTGCATGTCCACGAGAAATTTTAAAACAGGCATTGACACAATTGGCTGAAGCGGTGCATGATAGGTAAGTGAGAATACGTTAAAGAAGGGAATTTGACCGGAATAGATGGTAGTGCGGATGTTTGATCATTATTACTGTGACCAGGAGTATGAACAGAAAGATATCATCAGAGTGTTGGATCAGTCTACATGTTGTAACCGAATCGTACCGTGGAAGTATTTTAATAAGACGGCACTTAACATGTATTCCCTTGGACCGTACGATGGGCGGGAAGCTGTTATTTTATTTAATGAAAAGACAAGACTTACGGAAGAAGAGACCATCGAATACTTTATTTAGAGGTGAAAGTCGGAAATGAACGAAGAAATCAAAAATGAAATCCAAAAACTGAAAAAGGAAAAAGATGCTGTAATCCTGGCACATTATTATGTAGATGGGGAAGTGCAGGAGATTGCAGACTATGTAGGAGACTCTTATTATCTTGCAGAGATTGCAACCAAAGTTCCGGAGAGCACGATTATTTTCTGTGGAGTCTCTTTCATGGGAGAAAGTGCGAAAATCCTGAATCCAAAGAAGCGAGTCGTAATGGCAGACGGTCATGCAGACTGTCCGATGGCACACATGGTAGACGTAGATAAGATCAGGGAAGTGAGAAATGAATACCCGGATGTATCTGTAGTCTGTTATGTGAACTCAACCGCAGAGATCAAAGCAGAGTCAGACGTATGTGTAACATCGTCAAATGCACTGAAGATCGTGAAGAATCTTCCGAATAAAGATATCTTCTTTATCCCGGATGAGAATCTTGGTCGTTTCGTGGCAAGTCAGCTTCCGGAGAAGCACTTCATCTTTAATGATGGATTCTGCCATGTACATACGAGTATCCACAAAGAAGAACTTCAGAAAGCCAAAGAGGCGCATCCGGAAGCACTCGTACTGACACATCCGGAATGTACAGGAGATATTCTGGAATTATCTGATTTTATCGGAAGTACTTCGCAGATTATCGATTATGCTACAAAATCAGAAAATAACACATTTATCATCTGCACAGAGATGGGAGTATTCTATGAATTGCATCAGAAAAATCCGGAGAAGAAATTCTACTCCGTAGGGCACAGACAGTTCTGTCCGAATATGAAGATGGTGCGTCTGGAAGGTGTGAAAGAAGCACTTGAGACCATGCAACCAGAGGTGAATCTGGATGAGGAGATGCGCCAGAAGGCAGCACTTCCACTGGAGAAGATGCTGAAATTGGCAGCGCAGTAAGCCGGGGGGACAGGTAAAGTGGCTTTTTTAGTGTCCCGGGTGGCTCTAGTGAAAAAAGAAAATAATTAAGAGAAAGACTTCGTATCTGATGTAGGATGCGAAGTCTTTGTTAGTATATCAAAGTATATAAGAGAAGTTGTTAGTGGAAGATTCTGTAGATGAGTTATTAAAACCAATAAAACAATTAAAATGATGGTTTTAAAAGATGAAAAACAATTATTTTAATTGTTTTTTGTTTACAAATAATAGAGGTTGTGATTTAATAAAGAAAAAGACGGGAATCATAAAACCAGAAGGTGAGATTGTGAAAGAAAGACTATTTATAACACCAGAATATACAACAGCAAAGGAAATCAAGAAAATCCGGAAAGAATTGCATCTGACACAAAAAGAATTTGCAGAATTTATCAATTGTTCAAAACCGACAGTAGAGCGTTGGGAGAGAAGTGAAGACGTTATCCGCGGACCAATTGTTCCATTTCTTAAGATGCTGCAGAAATATCCGGAATATGAACAGGAAGTCAAAGTTCCGGAAAAAGTGTGGCCGCTCAGAATCTGGTATATGTATGATCAGGATGTATGTACTTTGATTGATGTGAATGAGCGGGAACGAAAAGTGAAAATAAAAAATTATACAGATAAGATTATGTTCCGTGCATTTGGGGTTATGGAGGAACCGGATTATAATCAGTATATAGAATTTCTGGAATCCAGATGTTTCCCGGAAAGCAGAGATAAGATGAAACTGATACTGAAAGATCTGGGACTGCCATTTTACGATCCGATTATGATTATAGAGAAGACAGAAGGACGGATGGCGGAGGATGATTTTTGGATTCGTATAGAGAGGTAAATGAATGATAGAACTTTTTGGGCAGAACATCAGGACAAATAGGCGTCAGTCGTCAAAAGGGAATCAGTTAAAATGGGAGAATGATGGGATCTGGTACAAAGCCGATTATACAGGATATGAAGGACTGGCAGAGTATATGATATCGCATCTTCTGAAAAAATCTACGCTGGCTGAACAAGAATTTGTATATTATGACCTGGAAGAAATAAAATATGGAACGGTAATTTATAATGGAGCAAAGAGTAAAAATTTTCTGAATGAAGACTGGCAGATTATAACTTTAGAGAGGTTGTTTCATAATTTTTTCGGAGAAAGTCTGTATAAAAGCATGTATAGAATACCCGATCATGAGGAAAGATTACGTTTCTTAGTGCAACAGGTGGAACGAATGACGGGACTTCAGAATTTTGGAGTATATATGAACAAACTGCTGACGATAGATGCATTTTTTCTGAATGAAGACCGGCATATGCATAACATAGCCGTCTTGATGAATGGAAAAGGTGATTATGCATACTGCCCGATCTTTGATAATGGAGCAGGGCTTTTAGCAGATACAACGATGGATTATCCTTTGGCGGGAGATATTTACACACTTATGGAGAAGGTTCAGGCCAAAACAATATGTAATGCATTCGATGAACAATTAGATATTTCCGAATCTTTATATAAAATGAATCTAAAGTTCCGTTTTACAAAAAAAGACGTGACAGAATTGCTTGAAAACGCAGAAGGCTATTCAGATGAGATACGAAAACGGGTGGAAACGATTATATTTGCACAAATGCGGAAATATCCTTATTTGTTTTCGAAGACGTAGAGAAATATAATGGGGAAAGAACGGTAGAAATAAGTAATTGTTAAGGAATAAAGGAGAAGATAAAAATTATGATAAATGAAAAAATCGAAATCTGGAAAAAAGAAGAGTATCATTATCCGGCAGCACATGGCTTTATACCGGTGATGTTCAGCTATATTCATGAGGATGAAAAGAAGCATCCGGCAATGATCATCGCACCGGGCGGCGCATACCGGGAAGTATCCCCATCGGAAGCGCACCTGCCGGCAATGGAATTCTATGGTGCAGGGTACAATGTATTCGTTCTGGAATATACGATTAATCAGTTAGATGAAGCACCGCTGAAGATGCAGCCGTTACACGATATCTCAAGAGCAATCCGCATGATTCGTTCACGTGCAGAGGAATTCCATATCAGACCAGACAGAATTGCAGCCTGCGGATTCTCAGCAGGAGCACATCTGTGTGGAAGCCTTTGTGTACATAATAAAGATGTGGAAGATCCGGAAGAAGCATACCAGAACATATCCAACCGCCCAGATGTGGCGATTCTGTCTTATCCGGTCATCACTTCAGGAAAATATGCACACAGAGATTCATTTGTCGCACTGTTTGGAAAAGAGCCGTCAGAGCAGGAACTGGACTATATGTCGCTGGAAAATCATGTGACAAAAGATACACCGCCATGTTTCCTGTGGCAGACCGTAACAGATCAGACAGTTCCGGTGGAGAACAGTTATCTCTTTGCACAGGCTTGTGCACAGGCTGGTGTACCATTTGCACAGCATGTATTTTCAGAAGGAATCCATGGACTATCTGTGGCAACCGAAGAGTGGTTAGAGCAGAATATAGGACAGGAAGAAGGAAAAAGATATACACAGGAACAGGTGCAGATGCTTGCAGAGGCAATCGAGGCCGGCGAGACTCCATTTCCAAAGGAAAAAGGAGAGGAACTTCTGGTGAAGTTCGGTATCGGACGTAAAAAGCCGGCAAGATGGACGGAAAAGCAGAAAGAGGGAATCCGCAAAACGCTGAAAGAAGTACAGAGCTGGACGCAGCTTGCAGAAGTGTGGATGGAGAAATATCTGAAAGTGGAATAGAGGAGAATAAAGGGTACAGGCATTTCAAAACAGTGTGGCAATCGAATCTATAAACTGGAAATTACTTGTAGTACTAAATTGATAATTGTATAATAGTGAGAAAAGAAGGAACAAGAAAATTGATATAGGATAAGAGATAAAATGGAGTTATACAATGGACGCCCGGAAGACACATCCGGACGAAAAGAAAAAGAAATAAAAGTTTACGATATACTGGACAGTCTGCATATCCCTTACATCAGAGCGGATCACGAAGCGGTCATGACAATGGAAGCCTGTGAAGAGATTGATAAAGCGCTGGGAATGGAAATCTGTAAGAATCTGTTCTTATGTAACCGGAAGAAAACGTCATATTATCTGCTTTTGATGCCAGGAAACAAAGCGCTCAAGACAAAAGAACTGTCACAGCAGATCCCGACCACGAGATTATCCTTTGCATCGGGAGAAGACATGGAAACATATCTGAATGTAACGCCGGGCTCAGCTACTGTCATGGGACTGATTTTTGATCCGGAGAATAAAGTGCAGCTTCTGGTGGATGAGGAACTTCTGGAACAGGAAGAATTCGGATGTCATCCATGTGTGAACACTTCCAGTATCAAGATGAAGACAGCGGATGTATTTGATAAATTTCTGAAAGAAATCCATCATGATTATATTACGGTGAAGCTTTCGGATGAAAATGAACAGGAGTAATAAAAATGGATAAACAAGAACTGGCACTGGTGGTCATTGACCGCCTGAAAAAAGAATACCCGGATGCGGGATGCACGCTGGATTATGACGATGCGTGGAAACTGCTAGTCAGTGTACGTCTGGCAGCACAGTGCACGGATGCGAGAGTCAATGTAGTAGTAGAAGGCTTATATGCAAAGTACCCGGATGTCAATGCACTGGCAGAAGCCACACCGGAAGAGATTGAAGAAATCGTAAGACCATGTGGACTTGGAAAGAGTAAGGCGAGAGATATCAGTGCCTGTATGCGTATACTTCGTGATGAATATGGTGGAAAAGTTCCGGATGATTTTAATAAATTGTTGAAACTTCCGGGAGTCGGAAGAAAGAGTGCGAACCTGATCATGGGGGATGTGTTCGGCAAACCGGCGATTGTTACGGATACGCATTGCATCAGACTCTGTAACCGGATCGGTCTGGTAGATGGAATCAAGGAACCGAAGAAAGTAGAGATGGAACTTTGGAAGATTATCCCGCCGGAAGAAGGCAGTGATTTCTGCCACAGGCTGGTATATCACGGAAGAGACGTCTGTACAGCGAGGACGAAGCCGCATTGTGAGAAATGCTGTCTGGCAGATATCTGTGGGAAACATATTTAAGTAAATGCATTTATGAAAATAAAGCTTGCGCAAGTAAAATGAAATTCATATAATAGTCTTAGAGACGAGGGAGTAGCATAGGAAATGTGTTACTCTCTTTTTTAGCAGGAAAGGATTGGGGATTATGGAAGACGTAGTAAGTATATTAGACGAATTACAAAACAAAGCATTAAAAGACGAAAAGTTAAAACAACAGCTCCTCGCAACCAGAACAGAAGCAGACCCGCTATCTGCCTTCTGCAAGACCTGCCGGAATCTTGGTTACGAATTATACGAAATGGAATTAATTGCGGCAGGAGAAGAATTCCATGCCGCAATGAAAAGAAGCACCAATGGCGGAGGGGAGAACTCGCCGATGATCGAGGCTGAAGATGATTTCTATGAATTGTTCTTCGCAAATCTTGAAGATCATTAACCAAGGATTTTCTTCATATCCTCTTCCACAGTACTGATCTTCTGAATATTATAATTCTCCACCAGTATCTTCCATACATTTTCAGAGACGAATGCAGGAAGTGTTGGACCAAGCAGGATATTTTTCACACCGAGAGATAATAGCGTAAGCAGGATACATACGGCCTTCTGTTCATACCAGGAAAGAACCAGGGTGAGCGGGAGGTCGTTTACGGTACAGTCAAAGACTTCTGCAAGTGCAAGAGCAACTTTAATAGCGCTATAAGCATCATTACATTGCCCCATGTCCAAGATCCTTGGAATACCGTCGATGGAACCAAGATCCAGGTCATTCAACCGGTATTTTCCGCAGGCAAGAGTCAGAATCAAGGTGTCCATAGGTGCAGCTTTGGCGAAATCCGTATAGTAGCTTCGTCCCGGAGCGGCACCGTCACATCCGCCGACCAGAAAGATATGGCGGATTTTGCCGGCCTTTATAAGTTCCACGATATGCCCGGCATTAGAAAGAACAGCATTGTGGGCGAATCCGGTTGTGACTGTAGACCCGCCGTTGATTCCGGTCATCGGATGATCTTCCGGATATCCCTTGCATTCCAGAGCTTTCTCAATAACCGGAGTGAAATCTTTGTCCTCTCCGATATGCACCAGATCCGGATATGACACGATGGAGGTGGTAAATACCCGGTCGCAGTAACTCTGACGGACCGGCATCAGACAGTTGGTAGTAAATAACACAGGTGCCGGAATGTTGTGAAATTCCGACTGCTGACTCTGCCAGGCAGTTCCAAAGTTTCCTTTTAAATGAGAATATTTCTTTAATTCCGGATATCCATGTGCCGGAAGCATCTCACTGTGGGTGTAGATATTGATTCCTTTTCCTTCCGTCTGCTTTAATAACAGTTCCATATCATGAAGATCATGTCCGCTGACAACGATGAAAGGCTCCTTTTCGATGGTCAGTGGAACTTCTGTCGGTACCGGATTGCCATAAGTACCAGAGTTCGCATGATCCAGAAGCTCCATGCAGCGGAAATTGATCTCACCCGTTTTTAATACGAGAGCAAGTAATTCGTCACTGCTTTTTTCCGAACCGAGGGCTTCGAGTCCTTCATAAAAGAAATCAAGGACATTTCTGTCTACATAATCCAACGCATAAGCATGATAAGCGTAAGCAGCCATGCCGCGCAGTCCGAAAAGAATCAGAGACTTTAACGAGCGGATATCTTCCTGATCTTCCCAGATATGGTGGACATCATAATTCATGATATCCGGATAGATCCGGTCCTTTTCGACATTTACTTCACGAATGAGTTCGATAATCGTATCATTGAAAAAATTAACATTGGTAATCGTGGTGAATAACCCTTTTAAGATAAGTTCATCCGCATGTTCGAAAGAAGCATCCGGATTCAGGGCAAGCTTTTTACGCACGGCACGTGACAGGCCGATCAGCGCACCGGTAAGCTCATCCTGATAATTGGCGGTGTCACTTTTCTTTCCACAGACACCGGCACGCCCTTCACATCCGGAATTATGAGCGGTCTGCTGACACTGGAAACAAAACATTTCTTCCATAATAAATACCTTCCTTGCTATATATTTATGACAGAATTAGTATGTTTCCAAAGAATAAAAAATATGCAGGGAAAATTAACCCTGCATATTTTTAAACGAATCAAAAAGTTCCATGTCATCGGCTTTCAGCTTGACATTGGTACAATAATTTTTCCCTTCCGGTGTAGTAACATTGATCTCGATGATTGATCCCTCTACTAATGCGTCCTGTGATACGGCGCGTAAAAACAGCGGGAATTTTGGATGGTTGGCACGAAAACGATCCATGCCTGATTTTATCTTTTGCATCATGGTGATCTGTCGGAAATCCATGTGTTTATCCTCCTTTTTTTTCAGTAAATATTACAGATTATAGAAAAATCTGCTGTTGTTGTAATACTTTGATATTGTTAAGACATAATTTTGTTTATTCAGAAACTGAAACAATTATACTGAAAAAAGTTTGGAAAGTCAAAAGAATTTGTCTATGAAAGATGGGATGAAAGACAGGGGCAAATGTGATAAGATAGTAAGACATAGTGGGTGTGGGAAAATCTGCGGATCAAAAAAGTGATGAGTAGAAAAAGACGAAATGTAAGGAGCAAGGACAGAATGAGTGAGGCAATCAAAGAAGCGGAAAAGATACTGAAACAATACTACGGCTATGACCATTTCCGGGAGGGACAGATCCCGGTGATCAAAGCGGTACTGGGAGGCAGGGATGTGCTTGGAATCATGCCGACCGGAGCAGGAAAGTCGGTGTGTTATCAGGTGCCTGCACTTATGATGGAAGGAATTACAATCGTGATCTCGCCGCTGATCTCGCTTATGAAAGATCAGGTGGGAACGCTGAACCAGATGGGAGTCCATGCCGCTTTCTTAAATAGTTCTCTGACTGCAGGACAGTATTACAAAGCACTGCAGCTTGCAAAGCAGGGAAGGTACAAGATCATATATGTGGCACCGGAGCGTCTGGAGACAGAAAGTTTTCTGGATTTTGCACTGTCTGAGCATGTAAAGATATCTTTCGTTGCAGTAGATGAGGCACACTGCGTATCACAGTGGGGACAGGATTTCCGCCCAGGGTATTTGAAGATCCTGGATTTTCTGGATCGTCTGCCGTACCGTCCGGTGGTCGGTGCATACACGGCGACAGCGACGGCAGAAGTAAGAGAAGACATCCTTGATATCTTAAAGCTTCAGAACCCGTATGTGGAAACAACCGGGTTCGATCGTGGAAATCTTTTCTTCGCAGTGAAGAAACCTGTGGATAAGTATAAGGAATTAGTCAGTTATCTGAAGGAAAAAGGATGTGATACATCCGGTGACAGTGGAATCATTTACTGTCTGACAAGAAAAAGCGTGGAGCAGGTCTGTTACGATCTGAGAAATGAAGGGTTCTCCGTAACCAGATATCATGCCGGATTATCGGATGAAGAACGGAAGGAAAATCAGGAGAACTTCATATATGGAAAGCGGCAGATCATGGTGGCGACAAATGCATTCGGAATGGGAATCGACAAGCCGGATGTACGCTTTGTCATTCATTATAATATGCCGAAAAATATGGAAAGCTATTATCAGGAGGCCGGACGTGCAGGAAGAGACGGGGAGCCGTCGGAATGTATCCTGTATTACGAGCCGAGAGACGTAAGAACGAACCGTCTCTTTATTGAAAATGGAGAAGAGAACAGCGAACTGGATGAAGAGACGCGCAAAATTGTGAAAGAACGGGATCTGGAACGGTTGAAACAGATGACATTTTACTGCTTTACGTCGGAATGCTTAAGACAATATATCTTGAATTATTTTGGAGAAAAGAGCAGTTCTTATTGCGGAAACTGTCTGAACTGCCAGACACAGTTTGAAGAGGTAGATATCACATTGGAGGCGAATACAATCCTGCGGTGTCTGGATGCACTGGACTGGAATTACGGGGCAGCGATGGTGATCGATATTGTGCACGGCGGAAAGAGTCAGAAGATCCTGGGCAAGAATCTGGATAAGAATCCGGAATATGCAGTGTTAAGTGAGCGGACGGTTCCGAGATTACGACAGATATTAAGGGAATTACAGTTCCGCGAATATGTGGAAGAAAAGGGCGAACAATATCCGGTGATCTGTCTGACACCGGAAGGGAAAGCATTTATGAAAACGGAAGAACCGCTGATCATGAAGCTTCCGAAAGAAGAGACAGAAAAGAAATCTGAATCAAAAGAGAAAAAGAACAGACGCAAAAAAGGCGCAGTGGCAGCGGAACTTTCAGAAAAAGATGCAGAATTATTCGAAAGCTTACGGGAACTCAGACGTGAGATCGCATCGGAAGAAAAGGTACCGCCGTATATGGTATTTGCAGATAAGACACTTGCCGGCATGTGTGTAATGCGTCCGGCGACACGGGATGAGATGTTGGAAGTATCGGGTGTCGGAGAGCATAAACTGGAAAAGTATGGAGATAGATTCTTAGAAATTCTCAGAAAGGGATAATAGATATGGCAAAAAAGAAAATATATGCAGTAAGAAAAGGACATAAGACAGGATTATTTGAGACCTGGGCAGAGTGTCAGAAAGCGACGTCCGGATACTCCGGAGCAGAGTTCAGAGGCTTCACAGACAGAGAAGAAGCGATGGCATTCTTGCAAATGTCAACTACTGCAAATGTATCTAAGGATGAAGAAAAAGAAGCAGCAGGAATTGTTGAAGTGCCGGAAAATATGGTGATTGCCTATGTGGACGGAAGCTTTGAAAAAAGCATCGGAAGATATGCATTTGGCTGTGTGATCCTGACACCGGCCGGAGAAGAATTCAGAAAATCTGGAAGCGGTTGTGATCCGGAAGGCGTGAAGATCCGTAATGTAGCAGGAGAAATGCTCGGCGCGATGAATGCAGTGCAATGGGCGAAAGAGCATGAGTATCCGGCAGTAGAGATTCGCTATGATTACGAAGGTGTGGAAAAATGGGTGACAGGCGTGTGGCGGGCCAAGACACCGCTTACCAGCAAGTATGCGGCACATATGCAGGAAGCAGCAGAGCAGATAAAGATATCTTTCTGCAAAGTCGCAGCGCATACAGGAAATCATTATAACGAAGAAGCGGATCAGCTTGCGAAAAGTGCATTGCTTCGTACGGATGAAAATGTGAGTATATAGAGGAAGCAGATGCAGTTTACATGAAGATGTGAACTGCATTTTCAGCAAAAATACATACAGAATTCATAAAGTGTTAATACAATATTGGCATATTCTGGTGTATACTAAATACAAATAATAGATAAAATCAGAATGTAACAGTAGAATGCAGCTGATAAGGAGGAACTCTATGAAAAAAAACGACAGGCGAAAACGAAAACTGCAGGAAGAAGCCTGTGATTATGAAATAGAACGTACACCGACAACCAGATACGAGCCGGATTATGAGGAAGGCCTGACGTCGGCGCAGGCAGAAGAACACAGGCGTGACGGGTGGGGTAACATATCAGTCGATCCTCCGGCGCAGACAACGGAAGAGATCATTAAGGAAAATGTATTTACATATTTTAATCTGATCTTTCTGGTTCTGGCGATCCTTCTGATAATTGTGGGCTCGTTCCGCAACCTGACATTCCTTCCGGTCATCATTTTTAATACACTGATCGGTATCATACAGGAAATCCGTTCCAAAAAGACACTGGAAAAATTAAATATGCTAAATGCACCACATGCAACAGTGGTCAGAGACGGAAAGACTTCACGGGTCAATTCGGAGAGTCTGGTTCTGGATGATATTGTAATCTTTAAAGCAGGAAATCAGGTCTGTGCTGATGCAGAAGTGGTACATGGAAGTGTGCAGGTCAATGAATCTCTTTTGACAGGAGAATCAGATGAGATTACCAAGAATCCGGGAGATCATCTGATGTCGGGAAGCTTTATTGTGGCAGGGGAATGTCATGCAAGACTGGATGCAGTAGGTGTGGATTCCTACATTTCCAAACTGACACTGGAAGCAAAAGCAATGCAGAAAGGTGAGCAGTCAGAAATGATCCGTTCACTTGACAAACTGGTAAAATTTGTCGGTATCGCATTGATCCCAATCGGAATTATACTGTTCGTGCAGAGCTTCTTCTTTAACGGAGATCCATTCCGAAGCAGTATTACTTCTATGGTGGCGGCTGTGATCGGTATGATTCCGGAAGGGTTATACCTTCTTGCGAGTGTAGCAATGGCAGTCAGTGCAATGCGTCTGGCAAAACAGAAGGTTTTACTTCACGATATGAAGAGTATTGAGACCCTCGCAAGAGTTAATGTGCTTTGCGTTGATAAGACCGGAACGATTACAGAGACAAACATGAGTGTAAAGGATGTGGTTCCGACATTAAATTATAAAAAAGATGAAATGCCGGAACTTCCGAAAATGCTTGGTGATTTTGCGAAAGCAATGAGCAGTGATAACATCACTATGGAGGCATTAAAAGAATATTTTAAAGAAGGAACAGGAAAGAAGGCCGGGTCTGTAACTCCGTTTACATCTGCGACCAAATACAGTGGTGTCACATACGAAGAGGAAGTACATGTACTTGGAGCACCGGAATTCGTGCTGAGAGATGATTTTGATGAATATAAAGAAGAGATTGAAGGGTATGCAGGAAAAGGAAACCGTGTGCTGGTATTCGGTACGTATGACGGAGAACTGGACGGAAAAGCACTGACCGGCAAGGTAACGCCGCTTGGATATGTCCTTCTTGCCAATCCAATCCGAAAAGAAGCACCGGAGACATTTGCTTACTTTGCAGAGCAGGGTGTAGAAGTGAAAGTTATATCCGGAGATAATCCCCTGACCGTTTCTGAAGTGGCAAAAGAAGCCGGAATTGCAAATGCAGACCGTTATGTCGATGCAGCGACTCTTCACAGTGATGCAGAGATTGCAGATGCGGTTGCCAATTATACAGTATTCGGACGTGTAACACCGGATCAGAAACGTAAATTCGTACACGCCCTTAAAGACCAGGGCAAGACAGTAGCAATGACCGGAGACGGTGTCAACGACGTACTGGCATTGAAAGATGCCGACTGTAGTGTAGCCATGGCATCCGGAAGTGACGCGGCAGTACAGGCTTCGCAGGTGGTATTACTGGAGTCCAACTTTGCATGTATGCCGTCGGTAGTAATGGAAGGAAGACGGGTGGTTAATAATATCCAGCGTTCAGCCAGTCTGTTCCTGGTGAAGAATATCTTCTCCTTCCTGTTGTCCCTATTCTCCGTAGTGCTGATGATTACCTATCCGATGGAACCATCCCAGATATCGCTGATTAGCATGTTTACGATCGGAGTACCTGGATTCTTCCTGGCGTTCCAGCCAAATAAAGAAAGAATACAGGGACATTTCCTGACCAATGTATTCCTGAAGGCATTGCCGGCAGGCCTGACCGATGTACTAATGGTCGGCGCACTGGTCGTATTCGGTAAGACATTTGATGTAAATACTACAGATATCTCGACAGCAGCAACGATGTTGCTTCTGATCGTAGGATTCATCATCCTGTTCAATATCTGTAAACCGGTCAATATCTTCCGCGGTGTAGTCTGGGGAGGATGCCTGACCGGCTGTATCTTATGTATCATCTTCCTGCCGAAATTATTCGCAATTACGGGAATGTCAACGAAGTGTATCATGTTATTCGTAGTATTCTCGATTGCAACCGAGGCAGTACTGCGATACCTGACACTTTTGGTAAGAGGATTGCAGAAAGGATATCGGAAGATAAGGCATAGAGAAGAAGGGATTTAATTCAGGAAGGCATGATTACCCGGACCTGCATAAAAAGTAGGAAGCCGTTCCTGTTCAGGTTCCGTCGGTGGGAAATACTAAAGCGTCAAAATTATGCTAAAAACGGGCTTCCGAAATTTGCAACTCGCCATTCGG